>ULWZ01006179.1_pt1 | contig 48686 bp, 57 predicted proteins | sample 1960811 | NCBI WGS metagenome assembly ULWZ01 (sample SAMEA4835825, study PRJEB28245) | human gut metagenome | biome: gut microbiome; material: fecal sample | place: Denmark | collected 2008 | reverse complement strand
CAGACGTGTCACTGGTTATCTTGTAGGAACCTTAGATCGTTTTAATAACGCAAAACGTGCTGAGGTACATGACAGAGTTAAGCACATGCATGTGTAACGATTATCATTTTACCGATGTCAGTAAAATGTTCTATACTCTAATAAAATAAAAAAAATATCCTCGTTGTCATGGTAACAATGAGGATAAATGCGTTTAATAGGATCATTATATTCAGTATGGAAAGAAAAGTACATTTAACTTTTGAATTTTTCAAAGTAACTCAACCAAAAGATTCGTCATTAAATTTTGAGGATACTTTAGTTCGATTATTAAACAAAGATATTACTCAAAAAGATAAAATGATATTAGCTTGTGAAAATAACTCTGATGAGATAGTTATTGTTTTTACAAAAGTAAGAATGAACAATATTCCAGACAAAATTAATGTAAATACTGGGTCTTGCTCTCCAATAGAACTTAGAGATGATGAAGGCTTAAGTGAAAAAGTTGCTTTTATCTTTAACAAGAAATTAAAAATTGCAGCAATTCAAAAGAATGCAAATTCGATAACATCTACAGGTATATTTAAATTTATACGAACTGAGATTGATGACAGTGAGTTTGAAACAAGTTTTATTATCAGACAAGACGTATTAGATCAATTATATAAAATGAAACAAGTTACCAAGTGTGAAATTAAAATCGATTGCACAAAAGACTTGTCTGTCTTAAAGGATAGTAATAGCAGTATTTTTGATAAAATTGCAAAACAGAAAGATATTGGCGCTAATTTATTAAACATTTCTTTTTCAATGGGATTGAATAGTAAGGATAGTATATCTACCCCTTTAATAAATAAATTAAAAAAACTCAGCTTATCAAATAATGGTGCAATACAGTCCTTAAATATATGGGGCAAAGACGAAGAAAATAAAAGTACTGTATTAGATTTACTTAATTTTAAGTTTGTAGATAAACAAGAAATCAAAGTAATTAAAAGAAGTATTGATAATTCACTGTTAATATCAAGTGCTAAGAATGCAATAAATAACAATTTTGACATATTAAAAGGTTATTTGTAATTATGTATAGAATTTTTGAAAAGCACGCAGGTATTATTGTATTTATAATTGCAATAATTGTTTTATTTTGGCTTAAAAATATGCTTTGTATGACAAAGATAGAAAATTCTTTAACAGATTTTTTGAACATATTTTCAATCTTTGCTGGCTTTCTGACTACTTCTATTTCCATTCTTTACTCTATTCAGGATAAAGATTTTATTAAAATAGCAAAAACTTCTGGAGCTTATCAAGATTTGTTAAAGCTGATCTATAAGACCATTGGATGGTGTGTTCTTTCAATTGTTGCAGTTATAATTGCGAAATTAATAACAGCAGATTCTGTTAAGCTTATAGCTTTAAGTATTTGCTTTGGAGCTTTATCTGCTGTTATCTTGGCTGGTTTCTTATTTATAAAACTAATGTGTCTTAATAAATAAGGCAATATCACTACCGCCTAATTTCTAACCAAGAACTTTCTTCAGTATGTAAGCTGAAACCTTAAGCCCCTCAGCTTGTGCCTTTGATTTAATGAGTTCGTTTTCCTCATCAGTACACAAGATCACAATACGATTACTCTTTTTAAGCTCCTCGTCTTTTCTATAACCAACCTTACGACCTGCTCCTTCACGTTTACCACCTCTCATATTAGTTCACCCACCAATCAATAAATCTAATGATATTGGATATAAAGCTGATGATACAAACAGCCCAAAGTAAGTAATAAGTAATTTTTTCTTCTTTAGTCATCATATTTTTGCTATCCTATACACAAGCCCCAAGGCTGTAACCTTGAGGCTTCTACTTAGTTATTTAAAAATCTTAATAGTTCGTTGATAAAATCGAGGATTGCAGTCACTAGAAGAATCAACTCTATTAAGTGTTTTTTAATAAAACGTAGGTATTTACGTTTTTTCTTTTTCATATCAACCTCCTATGCCTATTATTATACTAAATTAGATTATTTATTGCAAGTAATAATCTATAAATATAGTAAGAAACATAGGAGTGATATAACTAAAAAAGGCAGTATCTCTACTGCCTTTTCTGCTAGCTTCTTGTTACAAGTTCATTCTTTTTCTTATTCTTTAACAGAACATCTACACTAAAGTCAGGTGCTGTTGCAGCTTCATAAAGTCTTGCTTTATTAATGTCTCTTAAAGCAAAACACAAATCCTGAGCTTGTTTCTGCAAAGAAGCAATTTGATCATAAATAGCAAGAAGATCAGGTTTGAACATCTGATGATAGTAAAGTATATGATCAACAGCTACAGCCTGACTTTCAGTCATCAATACCCCCCTAACCTGTCCACTCTCGATCTGCTCCTGAGTATTTAAGTGAGCTTGTGGATTACCTTTATTAAGTGCGATTGCATAACCTTGCTTAAAAGCTCTGTTTGCAATATCAACTAATGCAACAAAACTTTCATCAGACAGGTTGTTCTTGTCACTTAAAGTTTTAATCTCTTCTACATACCAGCAACGCTTCTTTGGCTGTTCTTTTTTCTGTGTATAAGTTCCATTAGCACGAATTGAAGGTAACACTTCATTACAAATCCACTGCCTGAACTCACGGGCAACCTTAGCACGTGATCTCATCATTACGAAGTAGAGCTGTGGCTCGGTGATGAAGTTAACTTCAATTCTTGAGCCGTCAGGGCGTGTGACCACACCTATGTTTAACATAGGGATGCTAAATTCCTCTTTAATTTGGTTAACGATATTATTTGCGTTGGTTAACTGAAGGCTTGCACATACATCAGCCAGGCAAAAAAGCACTTCACCTTTATCGTTCTGTTCAACACGGATGTCTGAGTTATGGAAGTTATATGAAGTTAGATTTGAATTAGACATAGTGAATGTCTCCTATTGATTTACTTCTTAAATGCTTTTTGGGCGGTGAGTGCTAAGAAACTCGTCAATAGTCGAGCGGTATTTATTCAACATATTCATACCACACTCACCATACAGCAGATACACGAAGTCTAATGACTGTGTATTTAAAGAGGTGAGATGACGCTTGTCGCAACATCTGCGCTATTGATTGTCGTGTTTCTTAGGCACGGTAGCTTGTAGCTACATATATAGTATAGCGCAAATAATAGCGATGTAGCAAATTAGTTGCCTGAAGTATCTTTTGAAATTGAGTAAATACTCATTCTGATTGGAGTTTCATCTTCATTGAGTTCTAATTGACCGTTAACAATTAAATTACCACTTAAACGTCTGTTTGCAAAAGAATCTAGATACTCATTATGAATATGTCTAAAGTTTCCATCTACAATGATTGCAGGAATAATATAATCTTTGTAACTGCTAGGATCAGTGTAGATAATAGTGCAAGCTCCATTGGTTTTATCTAGTTTTCTTAAAGTTACCTCACAATCAAAAACATTCAAGTATGTATTTTCGTTTTTAAAACTCTCTTTTGTCTCACTGTCAGCGCTAAATATAACTTTTTTATCCAACAAACCTTCAATAACTTCACATTCAGTATTAACAGGATTTAAAAAACTTCTTCCCGATGAGTTTAATTTTTTTAAGTGTAAGTTAAATTCGTCAGCTTGCTTTTGACTTGTAGCTTTAATTTCATTTATTTGGTCGTAGCTATATTGGAGAGCTTTATATGCTCCTTCAATAATTTCAGACTGCCTTTTAATTAGTTCGTCTTTATTATCCATCCCTTTTTTGATATCTGATATTTGGTCTTTTAGATTTTTGCATTCCAATGACAGCCTTTCAATTTCTACATCTCGAGAAGTGATCTGTTTCGACTTTCTATTAGATAAAAATCTCCCCAGAAAAAAGCTTAATAGTACGGTTCCTGCACCATCAAAAAGACCGAGATCTTGGACATAAACCCAAACTGTTGTGATTATAGAACCTTTTGTTAATTCAGCTTTGGTAGTAACTTTAATGTTAGAACTGTTAGGATCTATCCTTCCATGTACAGATAAATTAGTTAAACCAATTAACACCTTAGCTAAACCTTGCCATGACTTAGCTAAAGATGACAATTCCATTTCGTTATCATTGTTAAATAACTTGTCGTAATGGATTGTTAACTTCAAAAATTCCTGATTTTTCTTAACCATTGGATTAAAGTCCCAATTAAATTCAAAGTCAAAAGTCGTCATAATAAACACTCAACAAGCTAATTAATACAATTAATCAAAAATATCCACCAAACAAAACTGACTTGTTTTGCGCTAGCAATCACTAAATATTTAAAACATTAACTACCAAGCAAACAGCTTAAAACTAACTTCGCCATTACTCATCTTTAACCTCTACTCCAAAAGGGAACCATTCACCAGCGAGCTTAATATCAAAAGTCTTAACCAGGTATTTAGGAGTAAAACTATTTATAAAGAGTAATCTATTAGTTTTTGTATCTACTTCTAAATTTGTGATTGTAATCTGCTTAGTAATATTAGGTTTAGCCTTGTATCTAAGATATAAACCACTGCCAACGAAACAATAATGCTTTACACTATCTTTAGCTAAAAGTTCATCAACTTCTGCTATAGTTCTAAAAGGTCTGTATCCCTTTTCTTTTGGCTTATTCTCTTTTACCGCATTTAAAGGTAAGAAAAAATAATACCCCCCATAAAAAGCGGTTGAAGAAAAACAACTAGCTTGATTATCATAGATACGCTCAATCTTTGTTGACTCAACATCTCTCATATCACATAAATCACTAATATGATTACAAAAGTACCCTTCATCACCAACCTTAACATCATGTCTAGTAGCCCATGATTTTATGTCTTTAATATCAAAGTTCATTTTTTATCCTCACCGTTGATAAATTTATCCAGTTCAACCAGAGCAGCGCAGTGACTTCTTAAGAAGTGGTACACAGCGAAGGCTTTGTCTCTGTAGTCGATCATCTTTGTCACTAAAAAACACAAAATCACAAGATTGAATACAGAGAAGGTCAGAGCGATTTTTGTCATAAACTCGTACATAATCACCTCAAATCTTAAAACAAACCACTGTCGTCATCGGAGTCCAAAAATGCTATGAAGACTGCAGCGAAAACAACAGGCGACTAATATACCCAGCATCATTTAAACGTTCTCCAATTTCAGCTTTTTAGCCAGAGCCTTTATCTCTACGAGTTGTTGCTGGTTAAAGTAAAACTCTATGAAGTCGGAGTGCATTTTTTCTTCATCCATCTGCATTTCAATGAATTGCCTGTGATTAAGCAGCGCACTATGCAGAATGTCACGCTCTTCGGGAGTCAGCCTAACTGTTAATTTTTTCCTTTTCATATTTATACTCCACTACTGCCAAAGCCATTTGCACTGCGTTCTGTCTTAGCCCCAATAACTTCACCAGGCACTAACTTAACCTGTGGAAGGGGAAGGATCACTAACTGTGCCACTCTGTTGCCCCTAAAAATTTTTGTTAAATTAAAAGGCTCTAAAACAACTCTGATTGAACCTGTGTAGCCTGCATCAACAACGCCAATAGGTGTACCAATGCCTTTAACATTGAATGAAGAACGTGGGCATACAAGACCTACATAGCCTTCAGGAATTAGAATATGTACACCTGTATCAATAACATTTGTGACTTTAGGTTCTAACATCTGATCTTCCATACATGAAAGATCAAAGCCTGCATCACTGTCATGTGCTCGCACTGGAGCGTAAGCACCTTCATCTAATTCATATTTAATTTGCATGTTGTATTTTTCCTTCATTAACCAACTCTGAAATTCTGCTTACAGAGAAACCTCTTTGATCTTTTAAGAACATGAACTGACTTAAACGGATCTTGTAAAAAGAACAGAAAGCATCAGCTGATTCAAATACACGACCGTCACAGTCAACATAAGTCATAGTTGTTTTCTTGGTTAAATCACGTTCAGCTCTTTTACTGTCTTTTATCTGTTTTCCTACCTTGATGCTCTGAGCAAATGAATTACTGTGCCATTTGTCATTACTCTTCTTTGTTTCGACCTGCTTTACCTTAGTTCGACCTGACATTGTTTCTAGCTTAATCTTGTAGTCTGATTCAGCATTTTTAAGTGCCAGGTCATAAGGTAAGTCATAATCTTTCATGTACTCAAAACAAACAGCTTCAATGTACTTTTCACGGTTCTTTACAAGTTCAGAAACGGATTTGTAATGAATAAACATAGCAGTACCTTTTAAGCAGCGAACTCTAATAACTTCTGTCTGAACTGCTCACGAACTTTAAGATCTTTATCAAGTTTCAGGTTCTTAACAAACATCAAACCATCAAAAGCATCTAAAAGTCGATTTAAAGCTTTGGCATACTGCAAATCAGTAGATGCGTCCTTCTTTAGCTCAAAGCGAACAATTCGGGTTAATGAATCATCATTCAGATCGTTAATAATTGAATGAATAAAGTCATCAGCAAAACCCAGTGACTGCAACACCTTTGTACCGTTATAAGTGGCACCTAAGATTTTGAAAGTTTTATCTACATCTTTTGGCTGTTCTTGCACTGTCTGTTCAATAGATACTGACTCCTCTGTCTTTGCTGTAACTGTTTCTTTACTCTCTTCTTGTGTCTTCTTAATGTCTTCATTCTTATTAACTTTTAAAGGTGTGGTTAATGCCTTCTCCATACTCCAGTGATGTCTATTAACTCGATTGTCATATATCTTTGAAGGAATATGGTGAAACTCGCACATCTCTTTAATTGTCTTAAACTCATTACCTAAATGATCTGTTACTTTCATCTCTAATCTCCCCAAAATTTGTCTGACTGTTCCTGTTGTTTTGCAAAATAAGCATCTGCGTAGCTGTCATCGCAAACTTCATCATCAGGATCGTAATCGTCATAGTCACGATCGTCTTCTTCGTAGTCCTCATCATCTTCATCAGGTACTTCAACCCAATCATCAGGTTCAGAAATACTTTCACTGCCTGCACGACCTATATATTCCAAATGCATAATAGTTACTCCTGTAATTTTTCAATCTCGCCTTCATGCCTGAAGTACCACTGCAGTGCATACTTCTTACACATCAACTTAAACTCATGGTTACTGATACCAAGCTCACTGACCATGACATCTACACTGTCACCATCAAATTCAAATGTTTGCAGCAATTCAGTAAATGTCATGCCCAGAGGCTTAACAATTCTTTTAAAGAGTTCATCAATGTTCTCATCTATACTCTGATAAACTCTTTTATTGCTCTTATAAAAACTTTCAATCTCTTCTGTTGTCCATCCTTCACGCAATCTTTTCTTTGCCGTGTTACGTGATATTCCTGTTGCCTTACATAAGGCTTTTAAACTCATAGCACCCTCACGACCGATTTAAATACACACAATAAATCAGGACCAAAGAAACGCTGTTTTCTTCCAAATGTCATGACTCTGACCCCTCTTAACCTATTTTTTCTTTTTAAAAGCTGAAACATTGCTGTTGATATACCTAAAAGAGATGCTGCATCCTGAGCTGATACCCAGTTCTTAATGTTAGAAACTTCAATTTCAGTGGCATTGTGTGCTAAAGGCTGTTCCCTTTCTTCTTTCTTTAACACTTCATACTCTTTAATCTCTTCATCTGTTGGTATGTGACCTATCATCATCGGTTTTGCCATAACCAGCTCCTATGCTTCAACAGCAATTGAAGATCCAAACTTAAAACCTTTAAGGTATCTCTCTTCAAATGTACGTACCATTTTTAAGAAAAGAGGTAATACAGAAGTGTTGTGTCTTAATGTGTCTGCTTTTATATAAAAAGCTGTCATGTTTAAATTGGTGTCAAAAACTCTGTAGGTAACGTTATCTACTGTCTGACTGTTTCTAATCATGTCGTCTAGTGCAGTAATCCAGTTAGCGTCACTGCATAGAGTTGTAAAATCTTCGCTTTCATCAATGTAACTAACTGTGAAACGGTGCTTTAATATGTCTAATCTCATTTTTCAATCTCTCTAATATTCAAAAAACTCATACAATGTGAACCAAAAGGCTAACAGTCCCATAGTGATGATTAAATCAACCGCTATGCGTTTAGCTTGCCTTAGCTTCCGTTGGTAACTTGGTGTCTTTAACATTCTTCAAAAGCTCCTCTAAGAGATCATCAGATGTAGCGTTATCTTGGATGGATACACGCTGATTAGCCTCATCTACAGCTCTTAAGAAGCTTGCAATAGCTTCTCCTGCTGTTTTCAGATTGTTGTTTGTTTCCTTACAGAACTTGGCTTTAGTAAGCATGAACTGACGTATCAAAGCTGTAGCAAGTTTCTGTACGACAAGCTTTTTAGAAACCTGAAAGATGATCTTCAAGAGGTTGATATAGCCATTTACAACCTGCTCTGTAGGTGCGTTGTCCCAGTGGAATGAAATCAAATCTTTTAGACGTAAAACAGCCATGCTTTCATCGTTTTTATCTGAGGTTGAGACAACAAATTCGTGTGTATCTAATTCGTAGAAGTTACTTACGATGCGGTCTTTAGTACTACCATCAAGAACAGTAATGCATTCATACTGTAGCTTTGTTGCTACCTTCTTATAGATTGGTTGCAGATATGGAGGTAATTCAGAGATAACCTGTTCTTCTAGTGGGGTTGATTCAGTAGCAGGTTTAGCTTCAACCTTAACTTTCTTAGCCTTTTCTTTCTTAGGAACAGCCTTAACTTCAACAGGATCGCAAGGAACGAAAGGCTTATTAACTAAAGCGTAAGGATCAATAGATTCATCCTTAGTCATTGCTACAACGACATCACGCATTAATTGTTCAGAAATCTGAGAATAAAGGCAGTCTTCTCTATCTTTAAGTCGTTTTAGCTCAAAATCAGTATCTTTGTTTAAAGAAGCATTTGAAACATTAAGATACTTCGATGCTAGTTCTTTAGCTTTTTTAATTTCTTCCTTAAAAAAGATAAGTTCTTTACCAGCTTCAAGGTAGTCGTTCTTTAAGTCATCTGATATTGTGAGTGTTAGTTGCATTTTGTTTACCTGTGTATTTATAAAATCATTATTACGTAAATTTTGTATGTTTTAAATATACATCTGTCAAATACAAAACGCAAGATTTTATTTACATAAGTAAACAAGAATTTTTAAAATTTTGTGATAAAAGTTAAAAAGAAATAAAAAAAAAGCTACCTTTGTAGAGGTAGCTTTGAAGTTGTGTAAAGTAAAGAACTAAGAAACGTCTCCACAGCGTTCAATTACTTTTCCAATAATAATGATTTGATTAGCTTCTTCAGGCGTTAATATCTCATCCTTATAAGTTGGATTATCCGACCTGATAATTAGATTTTTAAAAGTCTTTATAAGTCTTTTTACTCTAAGCGAATGATCATAAACAATTGCATAGATACTATTATCTACAATCTGTTGATTATTAGCACAATCTACTAAGATACAGTCTCCAGCACGGATCAGCGGATCCATACTGTCACCTATAACTCTAAAGCGCTTACAGTACTTAGGATTGATTCCTCTATCAGCGAAGTAAGAAAGCCTATAAGTAGCCTTTTCAGTATCTTCAATCTCATCATAAGTAGGCTCAGGCGCATCGCCACAACCAAATGTAACTCTGTACTCAGGAATTTGAATAAATCCTTCTGACACCTCTTCAGATTTATCTAACGGTATGATGTTCTGAGCTTCTTTCTCTCCTTCACCTGACACAAGCCAATCAGCTGATACATTAAGGACTGACGCTATTTTTAATAAAGCATCTCCTTTTGGAAGTTGTCTAGTTCCTTTTCTCCAGTGACTTACAGTACCTGGCGAAACACCTATTGCAGAGGCAAGCTCGTTTCCTTTCATTTTTGACTCGGAAAGAGCTATCGCCAAACGATCTTTAAATTCACTCATTTTCATTCCAAAAAAAAATAAAACATTGTTGACATAAGTATAGTTTAATCTAAAAATTTTTCTTGACAAATGTATACTCACGTATATACTAAATTTATCAATGACAATATTTATTTACATACAGGAGATTTTTTTAACAATGCCAAAATCAAGACCTCTGTCTCCAGAGTTGTCAGTAAAGATTATTGATGACATTGGACAGGTTAGGCTGTCACAGATGCTTGGTATTACGCCTGGCGCTGTCTCGCACTGGAAGAAAAGAGGAATTCCATTCTACTACGTAGATTTTTTAATTAGACACTTTCCAAAAATTAACATTCAGATAGGAGTTTTAAATGAATAGTGTTGATGTTGAATCACAGCCTGCAACAACTGCTGCTGTTGTCTGTCAGATAGTAACCGAACTTGATCAAGTGAGAATTTGTCTTGATCAGATCCAAAAGAAATTATCTGTTTTTACTTCAGGTAAAGAAGGTGAAATTAAATATGTTGAAAAAAACTCAGTCACATTAAAAGAGCTAAAAGGTGTTTTAGCTCAAGTAATGGCTAACGGTAAAGAAGGTAAAAGCGAAGTGATCAAAATGTTTAACAAATACGGTGCTTCAAAGTTATCTGAAGTAAAAGAAGAATATTACTTAGCATTATATCAGGAGGCTTGTGAATGGCTGAATATTCCATTTTAATCGGTCAAGGCAGACAATCTTCTGAGCATTCTGTACTTAGTGCATCTTCTGCTCACAGATGGCTTAACTGTACAGCTTCTATCAAAGCAAGTGAAGGCATGCCTGACAATGTATCAGATTTTGCTCAGACAGGAACAAATGTTCATGAGCTTTGTTGTTATAAAGCAGCAAAACTCTTAGAAGCTAAAAACTGCCCTGCAAAACCTGAACATGAGTACACAACCGAAGATGAACTCAACGCATCTTCTTACGCAGACTTCGTTAAATCACATGTATCAGATAAAACTCTGCTAATAGCCTTAGAGCAGACTGTAGATTACTCAGAATTTACCACTGACGGGAGCTATGGTACAGCTGACTGTCTGATCATTGATGACGATTCAATTACTGTTATCGATTATAAAAACGGCGCTGGTGTTAAGGTTGATTGTACTTTTAACCCACAGATGATGCTTTACGCATTAGGTGCTTACTCTGTTTTTAAAGATATCTTATCTGAAATTAAAACAGTAACTATGGCTATCTATCAGCCAAACATTAACAACATTTCAACTCAACAGCTAACTTTTGATGAGCTTATTAAAGCAACTGTCACCTTTAAAGATAAAGCTAAAGAAGCTCTATCTGGTAATGGCACCGCTAAGTGTGGTGACTGGTGTCGTTTCTGCAAAGCAAAAGCTGTTTGCAGTGAAAGAGCAAAGCAGTTTAGTGAACTGATTCAGTCTTTTAACGACTATTGCGAAAACGAAGATAACGCTGTTACAAGCTTATCAGAAGTTCAAATTCTTGAGGTTCTAAAAAAAGGTTCTGAGCTTTGTGCTTGGGTTAAGGATGTTCAGGAATATGCACTTAACTGCGCCAAAGTTGGTAAGGAGTGGCAAGGATTTAAGCTATCTAGCAGATCAGTAAGGAAGTACACTTCAGACACAGAGGTTGCTATAGCTCTTCAAAACGCAGGTATTGACCCTTACGAAGTTGTTAAAAAACTTAAGACAATTACAAATGTAGAAAAAGAGTTAGGTAAGAAAAAAACAGCTGAAGTTTTAAACGGGCTGGTAGAAAAAGTTCCAGGTAAAGAAACACTGACAGCGGTTTAACACTGTCAGTAAACAAAATGTAACTAAGGAAAATTATATGTCAATTAAACTAAATATCACAAGAGGTGTGATCCAAAGACCTCAAAAAGTTGTGATCTATGGCCCTGAAGGTATTGGAAAAACATCGCTTGCATCAAAGTTTCCTGATCCTCTGTTTATTGATACTGAGGGCGGTTCTGCTCATTTAGATGTTGCTCGTATTGAATGTCGTCAGTCATGGCAGGAACTTATCGAAACTGTAAAAGCAGTTGCTGAGCAGGATGTATGCAAGACTTTAATCATTGATACAGCTGATTGGGCTGAGCAACTAGCTGTTGAGCATTTATGTAAAAAGTACAATCAGCCATCTATCGAAAGTTTTGGTTATGGTAAAGGCTACACATACTTAAGTGAAGAATTTTCTAATTTACTGTCTGAACTCGAGAATGTGATCAAGTCAGGAAAAAATGTAGTTGTTACTGCTCATGCAAAAATGCGTAAGCAAGAACTTCCTGATGGAGATGCTGCTTTTGATCGCTGGGAGTTAAAACTCTCTCGTTCTGTTGCACCTCTGGTTAAAGAATGGGCTGACATGGTTTTGTTTTTGAATTACAAAACAGACATTCAATACACAGAAAACAATGTAGCTAAAGCCAAGAATGGTAAACGTGTGATGTACACAACTCATCACAGCTGTTGGGATGCCAAAAACAGACAAGGTTTAGCAGATATGCTTGATCTTGATTACAAGAACATCAGCTTTATCTTTGAACATCATTCTCTACGTGAACTGATGGCAAGAGATAACGTTACAGAAGAACAAATCAGAGAATTACTTAAAAAGAGTGATTCTTACAACCCTGATTTACCACTTGAGAGTTATACAAGCAAACTTGTACCTAAGTGGGAAATGATCCTTTCAAAATTATCTACTTTTTAATATCTGGAGAAATAATTATGCAAGATATTGGTCATACTTTAGATTGGGATGATGTTTTTACCCAAGATGGTCAGGAATTCATTATTTTAGAGCCTGGCATTTATAACTTTACTGTAAAAGAGTTCAAGCGTGGTCGTTTCCCTGGCAGTCCGAAGATCCCTACCTGCAATAAAGCAGAATTAATTCTTGAGATTAATTCTGATAAAGGACCAGTCTCAGTTAAGAGCGACTTAATCATGTTCTCTTCAATGGAGTGGAAGATCTCTTCATTCTTACGCTCTGTAGGTCTTAAAAAACATGGTGAAACTGTAAAAGTTAAGTGGGATGAGCTTGTTGGTAAAGCAGGTCGTTGCTCAATTACCAACAGAAAATATGTAGACAAAAACGGAAAAGAACAGACAGCCAATGATGTTGACAGGTTCTTAGATCCTGAGAATGTTCAAACCACTATCAATGCTGTTCAAACAAAGAATGACGATGATTTGTTAGGATAGTAGCATGCAACTAAGACCATATCAGGAAGAAGCTGTTAATGCAGCTTTTAATGAGTGGCAAATGGGCAGGGGTAAAACCCTGCTCGTCTTAGCCACAGGAACAGGAAAAACTATCATTTTCTCTACAGTAGCTAAAAGATTTGTTGAAGCTAATCCATACTGTAGAGTGCTTGTACTTGCTCATAGAGATGAACTTTTACAACAGGCTGCAGATAAACTCAAATTTGCTACAGGTTTAGATGCTGACTTTGAAAAAGCAGAGCTTACAGCGATAAATAGTAGCAAACAGATTGTAATTGGCTCAATTCAGACATTAAACAATGAGAAGAGATTAAAAGCTTACTCTCAAAATGCTTTTAATCTTATCATTATCGATGAAGCTCATCATTGTTTATCAGAATCATATCAAAAAGTACTAGGTTATTTCAATAACTCTAAAGTACTAGGTGTTACTGCCACGCCAGACAGAGCCGATAAAAAAGCTTTATCAAAGTTTTTTGAATCTATGGCTTATGAGTACTCTATCGCCAGAGCTATTAGAGAAGGCTATCTTTCTCCAATGAAAGCACTGATGATCCCTCTTTCAATTGATCTGACTAATGTTAAAGAGAGTTGTGGAGACTATGTTTTATCTTCTCTAGGAGATACTATCGAGCCATATCTACAACAGATAGCACAGCAGATGAAAAACTATTGTCTAAATCGCAAAACAGTAGTTTTTCTGCCTCTTGTACAGATTTCTCAGCAGTTCAGAGATTTACTTAACTCAATGGGGTTTAGAGCTGCAGAGGTTAATGGAGAGAGTACTAATCGCAAAGAGATTTTAAAAGCGTTTGAAGAAAACAAGTTTAACGTGATCTGCAACTCAATGCTTCTTACCGAAGGTTGGGACTGCCCTTCTGTCGACTGTATCGTAGTTTTGCGCCCTACAAAATCAAGAGCCCTGTATACTCAGATGGTTGGTAGAGGTATGCGTTTATCAGAAGGCAAAACAGAATTATTACTGTTAGATTTTCTATGGCAAACTCAAAAACTTTCTCTTTGCAGGCCTTCAGCTCTTATCTCTAAAGATGAAGAACACGCTGAAAAAGTTAACGAAAAAATTAAAAATGCCAATGAAGCTGTAGACATCATGGAGGCTGAAGAAGAAGCTGACATTGATATTATCGAACAGCGTAAAAAAGCCCTGGCAAAACAACTTGAAGAACAAAAACATAAAAAAGCCAAACTTGTTGATCCTTTATTCTTTGCTTTTTCTATCAATAGTGAAGTACTTACAGACTATCAACCAACTTACGATTGGGAAAGTCAGCCAATTTCAGATAAGCAAAAAACATGTCTTGAAAAGTACGGTATTGATTATTTGAATATCAGAACAAAAGGTGAAGCCAGTGTTCTGCTAGATATTCTCTCAAGAAGACAGAACGAAAACCTTGCTAGACCAAAGCAGATCAGAAAGCTTGAATCTTATGGATTTAAAAACGTTTATCTATGGACATATAACCAAGCTACCCAGATGATAGGCGTTATTGCAGCCAATCGCTGGAGAGTTCCTCTTAACATTGTACCTTCACAGTATCAACCTAGATAAGGAGCGTAAATATGGAACAAATTAAAAAGAAAGATCTTATTAGCGCTCTAAAGTATATCAAACCATCAGATTTGGATTATCAAGGATGGATCGAGGTAGGCATGGGGCTTAAAGAAGAAGGTTTTGATTGGACAACATGGGACGAATGGTCACGTGATGACGCCAGATACAAACCTCATGTATGTGAAACTAAATGGCATTCTTTTAATGGCTCTACTTCAAACATCACTGGAGCAACTATCTTAAAAAGAGCTATCGATAATGGCTGGTCACCTGCTAATGGTGGCTATGAATTATCTTTTGATGACTACTTTACAGATGATGAAATGCCAATAGCAAACAAAACACCTGTAGAGCAGTTTAGAGAGTACTTAACTACTCTTTTCAAAGAAGATGAACACGTCAACATTGTTATTGAATCAATACAACGTGAAGATGGTAAATGGACACCTTGCGCTAAAGGCGACAGCTCTCGCACTGCAGGTGAGTTAATCAGAGAGCTTGACAGACATCCTAAAGATCTTGGAGCTACCATTGGAGATTGGAATGAAGAAGCTGGTGCTTGGATTAGATTTAATCCTTGTGACGGTAAAGGTGTTAGAAACACCAATACTACAGCTTACAGGTTTGCTTTGGTTGAATCTGATGAAATAAGTATCGAAGAACAGAGAAAAGCTTATATTAAGTACAACCTACCTATAGCAGCGCTCGTCTATTCTGGTACAAAGTCACTCCATGCTATTGTCAGAATCGATGCTAAAGATGAGAAAGAATATGCTCAAAGAGTATCTTTCTTATATCAATTCTTAGAGGATAAAGGCTTTAAACTCGACACTCAGAATAAGAATGTAATGCGCCTTTCAAGACTACCTGGTGCAAGCAGAAACGGTAACATCCAAAGTTTAGAAGCTACAAATATAGGTGCATCTTCATGGTCTGAGTGGCGTAATTCTCAGGATGATTCAGAAGCAGATCTGCCACCAATGGAATCTCTTGATTCTTACTTTGCACATCCTACCGAGTTACCAAAACCAATCATTGACGGCATTCTGCGTCAGGGAAGAAAGATGATTTTATTCGGAGATTCTAAAGCTGGTAAGTCATTCTGCCTGATGCAACTGGTTGTAGCTTTTGCAGAAGGCTCTAAGTGGTTAGGCTGTAAGTGCGAAAAACTAGATAAAGTTCTTTATATCAACTTTGAGATTGCTAAAGACGCTGCTAACAAACGTTTCTTAGATATCTACAAAGCTTTAGGCTTACCTACAGATCCAAAGAAAAACAACTGTAAGAACATTATCATGTGGCACTTGAGAGGTAAAGCTGTTTCTATTAAGAGCTTATATAAGAGCATCATTAGCGGTGTTAACAATTACTCAGGGATTCAAGCTATTGTTATCGATCCTATCTATAAGATTTTAGGTGGTGACGAAAACTCAGCAGCTGATGTTACAGAATTCTGTAATGCAATGGATAAAATTGCTGTAGAAACAGGTGCTAGTGTAATTTATGCCCACCACCATGCAAAGGGGGCTCAGAGTGGAAAGAAGTCAATTGATAGAGGTTCAGGATCAGGCGTGTTAGCTCGTGACCCTGACGCTATTTTAGATATTTCTGCATTGGATATCACCACAGTTGATAACAGTAATAATACTGAATCAAAGATTTCGTGGTCAAGCTCAATTACTGGAGACAACCAAAATGCATTTAGAGTTACAGGCTCTCTGCGTGAGTTTAAACAAATCAACCCTATCAATGTTTGGTTTAATTACCCTATCCACGTTGTTGATACAACAGGAGAACTTGAAAAACAGTTCTTGGAAGGAGATACCAGAAACAACCTAAAACAAAATCAAACCAGCCCTCAAGAAAAAAAGAAAATACTTAGAGATGCATTATTAATTCTTGATCCTGCGTGCGAGGGTTGTAATGTTACTGAGATATCAGAATATATAGGCAGAACACGTAAAACCACACTTGCGTGGCTTAAGCAATGCGGTACTGCTTTTCAGCAACAAAAAAATCTATGGTTTACGGCTGAATCTCTAGCCAGAAAATTAAGACATTTACCTTCTATTGAAGATGAACTTGATTAGTAAATATGAATATTGTTATAGAAATTAAGGTGAGTAATGACTGTTTTTGATGTGAGTAAAATGGGAACTTTCACCCAATTACTCACAGTGAGTAGTCTACTCACTCGAGTGAGTAAAATGGGGATTTTCTCCTTTTACTCACAGTGAGTAAATGGGTAAATCTCCGTATTACTCACAGTGAGTAAATGGGCGTTTTTCCGTCTACTCACAGTGAGTAAATCGGGTATATATATATAAATATATATAGGGTATTAAAACCCCTATATATTTATACATATATCTGAAAGCGACTACCCACCCTGAGTAGAAAATTTTTACACTACTCACTTTTGACAAGTAAAAAATTTGAACTGAGAAAAAAGACAACTTGCAAATGGTTGTTCTGGCTTTTTAGTTTTGATGTGGTAGTCAATGGTATTTTGTTTTATGGTTGATAAAAGGTGATCTATGCGCATAAGAAAGCTATCTTACGAGTTTTTAAATTCAGTCAGGACAGGATATAACTTTCCTGCGTGGGTAGAAGCGTTTGGACACTGGGCAAGAGTTGATCTTGATAATCCGAAAAACTACCGTTGTTGGCTAGGGGCTAAATTTCACTCAGGAGAGCCTGTCGAGCACAAGAGATATATTCCTATACGTGACGATGAGGCATTAGCCCTTGACGAGGCTTTAAATGGTGTCTGTGGGCAAAATAAATACTACAAGTCACTCATCGAAGAGTTTGTGATCAAAGAAAGTTCATGTTTGGATGTTTTAAGATCAAAATGGATTGGTCGCAGGTATAAGAGACTTAACCGCCAGTTTAATTTAAAAACTCTGATTGAAGACAAAGAAAACCTTTACGAAGATATACGTCTGGTGCTGATGGAGAAATTGGTGATGAGAGATGAGTGATACTGAACACAGTATGCTTTATTTTGGTTTGGCATTATTAAATTGAAACATTGAGGTGCTTTTATGACTGATACAAAAATAGTTAATTGGACACAAGTTAATGGTTTCTTTGATGTAGAAGGCGTCACAGAAGACACTCTTGATAAGCTTTGGAAAAACTTTGATGTAGAAAATCTCGATTTAGCTGATATTGAATTTAAGATCTATGGACCTAATTACAATAGTTCTATACGCTCTGATTTTGCTGAAGGCATAGCTTCTTTTCAAAGCATTTTTAACAGACAGCTTTTATTTATTCTAGAGGATAAAAATCCTTACAGGCAGTTGCAGAAAACAGACAAAGAAAACTTCCTGTTTTACATTTCGATTCAGTCTGGATGTACTGACGTTATATTAAAAACCACCAAACCACTCATCAATGTTCTAGCTAAGAAATTAAAAACAATGAAACCTTGTCAAATTTGCATTTTTTTCTTTATTTTAGCTGCTATATATGAAAGCCCAAAGTTTTATGAAACATGGACCGAGTACAGCATAAAAAAACAACAGTTAGAACAAGAACGTTCTAATGCTAAATTTGAAGCTTTGATGAAATTGTCAGAGTCAGATGTATTCAAACGTTTTGTTAATTCTCAGGATTATCAGAATATTAAATCTCTGATCCTTGATGATGTAAGTAACCAGCAAATCAGAGCAACTAATGAACTTATCAGGAACACAGCTGATGTGGAAAGGATTGAGCTTAACAGTGAAAGTTATAATGTGAACGATATAAAGAGAATTAAAGAAACACCTGACGAAGATGTTATACCATCAGCAAGTAAGTTTGTTGAAGGAGAATTTTTAGTCACATCTATTGATAGACTGCACTACCCTTACATAAAACTGCACTTAAAGTCAGTTAACAAAAAAAATGCAACTGTTGATGCTTCTTTAAATTGTGAAGAAGGCTCTTTAACAGATGAACAGATTAAGTTGATTTGGATGTACTGCGAACAAGGACAATCACTCAACTTTAAGTTAAATAAAACCATAGCTAAAGATGGTAAAATTAAAAGTGCTTACGTAGAATACGTTTCAACTCTGTAGCAAAGTAAAATTAAAATGAGAATTGATTACAACATCTTACGTGAACTGTTGAAAGCTATTGATGAAGACAGATTGCCTGAGTTTGTTAAAAACCTAGGCAATGATACTTCATGGCAGGACAAAATCACAGATCCTGATTTACTTGAAGAAGAAACTGAACTTAGACGTAAACTATATCTTGGTAATTTAAAGGTTTTAGTTGATGAAGGTTTTATTGATGGAGTAAGTGTTAGAAAGTCTGTAGATTTGAAGTATTCTGTAGGTTTTGAAGATCCAATGATTACAGTCAAAGGGTTATCCTTTTACGCAGGAATTAAAACTCCTAAATTTCTCAGAAAGTTAAAAGAGTTTGTTGAAGATAATGGTTACGCTCTAACCTTTCAAATTATTATTGACTATGCTCCAAAGCTTTTTAGTGAACTGACAAAAGATTACTTTAAAAAATAGGCAGTATTTTCTACTGCCTATTTTTTACTTTCGCACTAACAAAATTCAATCAGTGGATCACAATATGGATCACAAATCTTTAAGATTAAAGATAACTGATTGAATTTTAAATAATATAAATACAATGAGGGATTATCTATCTAATCAACATCAACTTTTGAAATTAGAAGGTATAACGAGCTCCCAAGCTTGCAAAGTTCTTATCTGATGAATAAGAAGCATTGATACCTGCCTTGTTAATACCAGCTAAATCGTCTTCGTTAGTTAAATCAAAGCGAGCTTCTGTCCATACGTTGAAGTTTGGAGTTACCTGATAGTTGATGTAAGCAGGAATTGACTTCTGTGTGTTGTCAATGCTCTTAGCATACTTGCCATCTTGGCTGAAGTTAATTACGTTATAACCAGTTCTGAAGCTTACACCGCACTCTAATGTATATGCTACTACCCACTCAAAGCCCTTGGTCTTTAAGTCTTCAGCGTTAGCCTCACGGAACTTAAAGGTACGGTTGTTGTAAACTAAACCGGTGTAGAAACCCTGAGCTAAATCCCCCCATAAAGCACCTACTGAATAGGTATTAACTTTATCAAGATCTGTCATATAAACGGCATAACCATTTTCATTTAAGTGGTTGTCGTTCTGACCATTGATTAACTCGTAACCTGCACGGATTGATAATGGACCGAATTCTACATTATCGAAGGTGTAACCTGCTGCAATTGAAGCACCATCATTAACAGCTACAGTCTTGTGAGCCTTAAAGCCCTGCTCTAACTTATAAGAATCGTTTGCAGTTAAGTAACCTAACTTTAAGTCAAAACCGTTTGCTGCAAAAGCGTACTCGATACGACCTGAGTTGCGCTCATCGTTTGCAGTAATTGCATTGCAACCGTAATCATCAAATATGTCGGTTACAGACTGAACGAAGTTGATTGCCCCCTTATAACGACCAGCCTTAAAACCACCAAAGTTCTCAATATCAGCCTGAACGAACTGATCACGTCCTTTGATATTATTACCAGTCTTTGAACTAGCATCAGCCATATCCCACTGTGAGTAACCGGTTAACTTAACGCTACCTACTTCGGTAGAACCACCGATACCCAAACGTGCTGAATTCTGTAATGTTGAATCGCTCTCACCTGCTAACTTGTTAGCACCATTGTAAATTACAGCCTGTACACGGCCATCTGCCTTTAAAGAAACACCATCTTTATCGAAAACTGTTGCTGCATTTGCTGAAACTGTTGTAGCTAAAACTGCTAAAGCTAATAATGACTTTTTCATTTTTACTCTCTTAAATTTATTTCTCTGTGCCCATTGCACGTTGTTTATGTTAAGGAGAGTCTGTTAAATCAAAATGAGCTTATTAAGCTATTTTGTTAAAGAGAAGTTAAGAAATGTAAAGCGTAAAAATGAAAAAGGAGATCATCAGATCTCCTTTAAAATCAGGAGCTGATACAAAAAAGTGCATCAGCCCCAAAATAATATTTACTAACCTAAAAGTAGAGTATTCATTGCCTTCACGAAAGTGCTTGGATCTTTTAGAGCACCTTGATCTGCAAGTAATGCCTGCTCATAAATTAAGTCAGCCCACTGTGAGAATCTTGATTCATCAGCCTCAGCATAAGCCTTCTGAACTAACTTGTGCTCTGGATTAATCTCAAGAGTGTACTTCTCGTCAGGCAGTTTCTGACCGCTTGCCTCAAGCAGACGACGCATCTGCATAGTCATCATACGGTTGGTATCTGAAATAACGCATGAAGGAGAATCGATAAGACGAGTTGATACAACTACATCCTTAACCTTATCACCTAAAGCTTTCTTGAAGCGCTCTACTAGATCTTTATTCTCTTGAGCTACAGTCTCCTGCTTCTTCTTTTCCTCTTCGTCAGCTAATTTGCCTAACTTTAAGTCCTGAGAATTTGCAGAAACGAACTCCTTACCTGAGAACTCGGTGATGTTGCCCATTAACCACTCATCAACACGATCCCACATTAGAAGTACTTCAATACCCTTATTCTTTAAGTTCTCAAGATAAGGTGAATTTACAGCAGCCTCATAGCTCTCAGCTGTAATGTAGTAGATCTTGTCCTGACCTTCCTTCATACGAGAGATGTAGTCTTCAAAGCTTACATCTTGCACTGATGACTCATTGTGAGTTGAAGCAAAGCGCAATAACTTTAAGATAGCATCCTTATTGTCATAATCCTCAACAGGACCTTCCTTTAAAACGTTACCAAACTGCTTGTAGAACTCAGCGTATTTCTCTTTATCCTTTGATAACTTGTCTAACATGGTTAGAACACGCTTGGTTAAAGCTTTCTTTAACTTACGAGTTACAGCTGTTTCCTGTAATAATTCACGTGATACGTTCAATGGAAGTGCATTAGTATCAACCAAACCACGGATAAAACGTAAATAGTTAGGTAAGAAGGCTTCTGCCTTATCCATGATGAATACACGCTGAACGTACAGCTTTAGACCATGCTCATTCTGACGGTTGTACAGATCCCATGGAGCCTGCTTTGGAACATACAGTAATGATGTATATTCAAGATCACCTTCAACCTTGTTGTGAGCATAGGTTAAAGGATCCTGATAGTCGTGACTTAAATGTTTATAGAACTCGTTGTACTCTTCAGCTTTAATGTCTTTTGGAGCTCTTGTCCATAAAGCCTGAGCATTGTTAACCTGAGTATACTCAAACTTCTTCTCAGGCTCTTTTTTCTCATCCTTATCCTCACCCTCTTTAGGAGCTTCATACTTCTCTTCGTATAGTTCTACAGGAGTTGAAATATGATCTGAGTACTTAGTAATGCACTCGCGAAGTTTCCATGTATCTAGGAACTCACTTTCTGAATCCTTTAAGTGCAGGATGATCTGAGTACCACGGAATGGAACATTTACGTTCTCTGAGGTAAAGGTACCATTACCATCTGATTCCCAACGTACACCTTCCTCAGGTTTTGCATTAACAGAACGTGATACTACGGTAACCTTATCAGCTACGATAAATGCTGAATAGAAACCTACACCGAACTGACCGATTAACTGAGAGTCCTTCTTTGCATCACCAGTTAGGTTCTTCATGAAAGCTTCAGTACCAGACTCAGCAATAGTACCTAAGTGACTGTTTGCCTCATCTAAGGTCATGCCAATACCGTTATCAGTAATGGTTAAGGTCTTAGCGTCTTTATCAGGACGGATCTGGATCTTAAAGGTTGGATCATCTTTGATTAAATCCTGATTGGTCAAAGACAGGAAATGTAGCTTATCAATAGCATCTGAAGCATTTGAAATAAGCTCACGTAAGAATACTTCCTTGTTTGAATAAAGTGAATTTGCAAGTAAATCTAATAGCTTGGTAACTTGAGTCTGAAAGCCATGTACAGTAGCTGTCATTTTTAATTATTCTCCATTTTTCACAGGTAAGGTATGACACCTTTTCAACTAGAGAATTACATGGGGATAGACCAAAAGAAATTCAAGATACAGAGTAATAATTCTCTACAGACTCCAATTCTGACAATTAATTTTCCCGATACACAGCAACAGTGATTTTTATACAAATAATTTTTATGTGATATTTATCACATACAAAAAAAAATAATAACTAAAATTAAATTAAGGTCATAAATGAAAATTTATTAAATCTTAAAACTGTTACAGAGGGGAATAAAAACGAGCCGAGTAAAGAAAAATACACAAATTCACAATTTATGAAAGATAAACAACGGTTGCTTATGCAACTAATACTGTTGCACATAAATAAATTGGTTGGTTTTTGAAAATGTTTGAATGTACTTGCTGTGGTGAATGCTGTCGAAATCTTGATAAATCCGAGCTTTACAAGGATTTGGATAGAGGTGATGGCACATGCAGATATCTTAATGAAAATATGTGTTCCATATATGAAAAACGGCCAACACTGTGCAGAGTAGATGAGTGCTATGAGTTTTATTTCAAGGATGAGTATTCTTTAGAAGATTACTATAAATTGAATTATAAAGTATGCAATATGTTAAAGAATAAAAGGAGTTAAACTTTATGCCTTTACCATTAATTATCGGAGCAATAGCTGGAGTTGCAGCTACTCTCGGAGCAGGTGCAGGAATTTATGGTGCTTCAAAAATAATGGAAGCAAATGAAATCAAGGAGTCAGCCCAAAAAAGAAAAGAAAAGGCTGTTAAACTGTATAAAGATAAAGAATCTGAATTAACAGCCCTCTTGGACCATTTAGGAAAGAATGAACTTGAGATTGTGAAAAGTTTTGCTGAATTTTCAGATATTATAGAAAAAATTTCAGATAAGCCCGATTTTAATGTACATTTTAAGGAAAATGGAATATCTGACATTAAAATTCAAAAAATAGGCGATCTAAATCTGAAAGATTTATCAATTTGGGCAGACACTGCTTTAGCTAGTCTGTCCGGTGCAGCAGCGGGTGTTGCTGGAGGATTTGCCACCTCAGGAGCAATAACAGCTCTAGTTGCAGCATTTGGCACGGCATCTACAGTGACAGCAATTTCGACATTAAGTGGAGTTTAATGTGGTGGAGTATATTGAACAAGCATCTACAGGGACAGCAATTTCGACATTAAGTGGAGCCGCATTAACAAACGCAATTTTAGCATGTTTGGGTGGAGGTAGTTTAGTTATTGGCGGTGGCGGTATGGCTCTAGGTTCATTGGCGTTAGGTTTAACAACTGGAGGCATAGGTTTACTAATTGGTGGAAGCGTCTTAGCTCTGATCGGATCGAATAAGACTGATGAGGCTGAAAAAGAAATTGAATCGGCTGAAGAAACTGAAAGGCAAGTTGATAAATTTATCCACTATTATGACGAGTTGATTACATATGCTCGCATTTTAAAGATGCACTCTGTGGCATAAAAGAACTATATGAAGAACAACTTAAAAGATTAGATTATGTAGTGAATGTTTTAGGAAAAGTCCACTGGTCTGATTTTGCTGATGGTGAGAAGCAACTGACAAAAACTACAGTTTTTCTCGTAGAACTTCTGTATAAAATGTGTAATACAGGATTGGTCCAAAAAGAAAAAAAATAGCGATGTTTTCAATTCAGTAAACAAGTTTGAAGTTGATTCTATCGTTAGTGAAGCCTCTATAATTTTGGATAATGCTAAAGGTAATAAATAGTCAAGCTACAGTATAGCCTGATAAAACTGATGTGCTAACTATTTTGATGTTAGCACATCAGATGCTGACCTAGCTTGAACAAAGAATGTAATTTAGAAGATCTTCAAATTTGAATGAAATTTAACGTTGAATTTTTTGAAAGATCAGAATAACAAGAAATTGAAAACTTTTGCACAATACTCTCCAAACATCCTATCCGAATATACGCTCCATAAGCAGAGTGAAAACTCTATGATGATTGTTCGCAGTAAAGGATCAGTTAAAATTCCCAGCTACATATTTCTTCTGTAGTTAAATGACATTGCAAGAGTATTACCGTCAACAGAGCCTAAATCTCCGCCTAAAGGAACACCTGTTGCTATTCTTGAAACGGTAATTCCATACTTTTTAGCCATACTTGCAATATATGATGCTGTAACATCACCTTCTACAGTCTGACTTAGTGCAAGAATTAACTCTTTGACATCTTCGGTTTCTAATCTTGAACGAAGCACATCAAGACCTAATTCTTTAGGACCAATACCATCTAATGGGCTTAAATGACCATGAAGTACGAAATAATTTCCTGAATAGGATGAACTTGATTCAATTGCAGAAACATCTGTAGGAGTTTCTACTACACAGATACTGCCTGAACTTCTGCGTTTGTCAGATTTGCAAAGCTCACAAGGCTCATTTTCTTCGTCTGTATAGTTTCTGCAATGAGGACATAAAGAAATGTTTTTAAGGCTCTGCTCGATGATTTGGGCCATATTCAAACCTTCCTGACGTTTTCTGTCTAAAAGGTAATAAGCAATTCGAGTAGCACTTACAGGCCCTACACCTGGCATGACCTGTAATGACTCGATTAGGTTATCAAGCAGAGTACTAGATGACATGATTAGAATGGTAACTTTAAACCTGGAGGTAACTGCATACCACCGGTTACAGCAGCCATCTTCTCTTTTGACTGCTCTTCGATACGACGATGTGCATCGTTGTAGGCTGCAGCTAATAGATCTTCACAGATCTCTTTGTCATCTTTGAAAATTGAGTCATCAATTTCAACACGGCGAACTTCATGTGAACCTGTCATGGTTACCTTTACCATACCGGCACCTGACTCACCAACAACCTCAAGGTTAGCAATCTCTTCCTGTGCCTTCTGCAGACGCTCCTGCATCATTTGCGCCTGCTTCATCATATTACCCATGTTAAACATGTTCAGATCTCCTAAAAATTTTTCAAAATTCTAAATTAAATTGATAGCTTTTGCAATTAAACTTGACTTATAAGTTTTAAAGCACGTTTACCCAATCCATAGATCTCGGCAATTTTTCTATCAATCTTCTTAATAATCTCTTTTGATACTACTTCATCAGCTTCTTTTAGCTCTTCTACTAAAAACTCTATGTACATCTGATCTTCTTTTGAAGCTACAGGTACAGGAACTTCTTCTAATAAAGAACGTAAGATTTTAATGGTATGGAACTTCTTTTCAAAGTAGAAACGTACAGCACTTGAGTTTAAGACCGCAGCTAAATAAGTTGCAGATAAGTCTTTAAACTCTGGCACCAATAAATTACAGCTGTTTAAAGTTAACATACCGTGAGTATCTACAGCTACGATTGGGTACTTTGCAATAAATCTGTAAACTAATTTTTCTTTAGCTCTGTACAGTTCCATTGGAGCTACCTGCTGGAAAGCTCCTTCTTCATACTTAATAAAACTGTCAGGTGGATTGATTTTAAAAGGCTCAATATCAAGCCCTCTTAATACAGGTTCAGCACCTTCAATTTTCCCATTAAAGATAGAATTGTTGTTGGAACCAGTAACAATACCTAAAGCAAATTTAGCATGGCCCTTTAACTTTACACAATGCTCAAGATCATCCATCTTGTCTAAAACTAAGGATTCCTGATCTGTAACTTTAAAATTAAAATCAGCACCTTTTCTTTGACGTCGAACAATATAATTAGAGTCACCAACATTCACAATCACATCGCCAGAGGCATTACTGAATGATGTTTTTTCTAAGGTTAAGATAACACTTGGACATTGAACAGCATGGAAAACTTCACCTAAATAGCGTACAGAACGCACACGGGCATGCTCGGTGATAAAGGCTCTAATGGTTTCGTGAGAAGCTACATTTAATAATGCTTCTGGCAGCACGAACTGAACAATACCGCCATCTTTTAATAAATTTAATGATCTCTCAACGAAAAGATCAGCATAGCATGGTCGTTTTTTTTCTGCGCAAATTAAAGTTCTTGCATAACGGGAAACCACTTTCTCATCATCACAAGACCCCCAAGGTGGATTTCCTAGTACCACATCTACCTGAGGCAGACTTCTACAGGTAATGGTATCGCACTTTAGTAAGTGATCTTGTAAGGTATCTTTATCTGAGCAGTTACCTGATAAAACAAAGTTAATTCTTGCTAAAGTAACTGAAAAACCATCTAAATCACAACCGTACAGATCCTCAACTCTAGCGCCACGTCTTAATAAGCGTAACAGGAAGTTACCAGAACCACAGCAAGGATCCAAGAACACACGACCTCTAGATACCTGAAGTGTTTCTACAGCAGTATCGGTTAAAGACTGAGGAGTGTAATAACGTCCTGACTGTCTTCTTTTAGACAGTTCCATCAAAGACAGATAGATAAGACCTAAAGTATCTTCAAAAGGCACAAAATGTAAGGTAAAGGAAGGGAGCTTCTTTGAAGCTGACAGCAGAGTGTTTCTTGAGGTTTTATCCATAAGCTCAAGTAACAGCCAATCATAAATATCAGCATCTAAAGTGCCTTCTAAGTATGCTCTAAAGTATTGCTTAGTACAGTTTGATTTGATTCTTTTGGCATCAACTAGAAGTTGCAGGAAGGATTCACATAATAAAGCTGTAATAGCTGTGGTAGAACCTGTAAAGCCATTTACCAATAAAGCGACAGCTGCATGATTTGGGGATTCTCTTGAGACGTAATTTACATAAAGTTCTCTACCCTTTAAAGCTGTTTTATTACGTCTTGATTTTAAAACATTGCTATTATCTTTTTTCAAAGATAATAGGAGATTCTCAACTTCATGCTTATAGATAAGCTTACCTGTTTCAGTATCTTTAGCTGATAACTTGCCTAATCTGAGCCAGTTTTTACCTGTAGCTTCAGATATTCCTAACATTTTGCATGCTGTAGCTAATGTAATTACTTCTGTTTTTTTAGTTTTTAACTGTTTTATAGGCTGTCTCATGGCATACCTTATTTATGTGTTCAAAGCCCTGATAAAACAATCTTATCATAGATATTTATGATTTAAAAAAGTAAAATTCAATTTTTTAAATAATTGATATTTTTCAAAATGTTACATAAAGAAATTTTTATTAATAAAAATATTAATTTGAAAATTTAATAAACATTAATCGTACAAATTTGAGGGCTTTTTATAAAAAAAACTTACTGGTGTTATTTTAAATTAAGCTTAAAAATCAAAACTTATGATAGAATTTTTTTTATGAACGCATTAGAAATACAATATCTGAACAAAAGTAATTTAAGTCATATTGCAAGATCGCTGTATATGCTCTATTTAAGACCTAGATCTGAGCAGAACCAGTGTCTTACAGACTTATCATCAATTGCTTCATACCTCTCTTCAGACAGCACTTACTTTCCTACTACACCAAATTTTGAGGTAGCCTGTTTAGTTTTAAATGAACTAGAACACGCTGGTCTTATCAAAAAAGAAAAAGAAGATGCTCCATGGCAAGGTAATACTTTTATCCTGCCCCTGTTTATTAAGGAAGTTGAAGAGCTTCCTTCAAAACCTTTTTATATGACCAATTCTTGGAGACCTACAGCTTCGTTTCATGAAGCTTGTGTTCTGTGCGGTCTGGCTGAAAGTTCTTTTACAGAAGCTGAATTAAAAGCCTTCACCTCTTACTGGTCATCAAAACACGAGAGTAGAAATCAAGTTGCTTGGGAAAGAGCTTTTGCTCAACGCCTCTTAAAACAAAAAGTTGCCTCCGTAAAAAAAGTGGCTCTGGTAAAGAACTCCACAATTGATAATTCAAGTGCTGTTTCTAATAATAAAGTTTCTGCAAGAAACACAGCTAATGCAGTTATGCAGAACAATTCACAAAGCCATATCCAAAATAGTAAAGCTGAGCGTGAACAGGTTCAGAATGATCTGGCATCTCTATTCAAATAAGTAAAAAGTCACAATAAAGGCATTTATGTTTTGATTTCAATGTGATAGCAATCACATTCAATGCTATAATCAAAAATCTACTATTTGAACTAATATTCTGATTTTGGAGACAAAAATATGCAAATCTCATTTAACAATAAAACTTTGAACCTAGATACTCCAAAAATCATGGGTATTTTAAATGTCACCCCAGATTCATTTTCAGATGGAGGCAGATGGAACACTCTTGATAGAGCTTTAGCACATGCAGAGCAAATGATAAAAGAAGGGGCTACCATTATTGACATTGGTGGTGAGTCCACAAGACCTGGGGCTACTCCTGTACCTTTAGATGAAGAATTATTAAGAGTAATTCCTGTTGTTGAAAAGATCTCAAAAGAACTTGATGTCATGATTTCAATTGACACTTCACAGCCAAAAGTTATGGAAGAGGCTGTAAAAGCAGGTGCTCATATCTGGAATGATATCAGAGCTTTAAGACTGGATGGTGCCTTAGAGATGGCTGCTAAATTACAGTGTCCTGTGATCTTAATGCACATGCAGGGCGATCCTAAGACTATGCAAGCAGATCCTCATTATGAGGACGTTGTAAAAGAGGTCGAGAAGTTCCTTTTAGACAGAGTTGATGATGCAATCAAAGCCGGTATAAAAAAAGAGAACATCATTCTTGATTTAGGCTTTGGCTTTGGAAAATCAGCTAAACACAACTATCAGCTTTTAGATCATATGCAACACTTTGTGGATTTAGGCTATCCGGTACTGTCTGCTTTATCTCGTAAATCTATGATTAAAGCTGCTTGTAATATTGAAAAAGCAGATGAAAGAATCGTAGGTTCCGTAGCAGGTGCTCTTTTAAGTATCGAACGTGGAGCTCAGATGGTCAGAGTTCATGACGTCAAAGAAACCAAAGAAGCCTTTGACGTTTACAAAGCTCTATTAAATTCAAGAGAATAAAATCTATGTTATTGATTTTACTATCATGTTCTGTAAGTGCTGTAGTATCAGCACTTTTATGCATACTCATCGGTCCAAAGCTGATTAGACGTTATTCAAAGCCTCTGTCACTTATTGCTGTGGGCTTTTTGATATCTCTTGCTGTAACCCATATTATTCCCGAGGCTATGGAAGAGAGCGATCCTCATAAAATCGGCATGGTAATTTTATTTTCCATGCTATTTTTAACTTTCGTTGAGATGTTCTTCTTCTCAGGTAATAAAGGAAAAGTTGACTGTTGCGGTCACAGTCATTCGCTAGCTAATGGTTCTTTTGGAATTCTTTTTGGCTCATCACTGCATAACTTTTGTGATGGTATGGTAATCGCAAGTGCTTATCTGACTAATCCGGCTTTAGGCTTTGCTGTGACAGTTGCTGTACTCTCTCATGAGATAGCTCATGAGTTAGGCGACTATGCCATTATGCTAGATTTGGGAATGAGCAATAAAAGAGCTTTTATTGTCAATGGTGTAGCCTTATTTGGCTGTGTAAGCGGTGGTATTATTGGCTACTTTATCTTATCAACAGTAAAAGAGCTTGTTCCTTATGCTTTAGCTCTGTCAGGCGCTAGCTTTGTCTATGTTTCACTCTCCGATCTCTTACCAAGACTTCGTAACTGTGAAAATAAGAAAAAGGTATCTTTAAGATTCTTCTTCATTCTAGTAGGTGTGATCCTGTCGCTGTTAATAGCAGGACATGATTAAAAGAAAGATTCAGAAGAATGGAGCCTAATGGCTCCATTTTTGTTTTACTTTACCTTAGGACCGTTTGAGATCTTTGAAAAGTCAAACAGCTCTTTATCTAACAGATGAGATGGGACTACATTCTTAATTGCCTTAAAGACAATATCGGCTCTCTTTGGGAACTGTTTATCCCATGAGCGGATCATCTTATTCATATTGGCCCTCTGCTGATCCTCACCCCAGCCGCACAATCCTTTTGGAAGAACAGGGTACTCTTTTATTTTAGAAATAGAAACTATATCTTTTTCTCTGCAGTAAATAAGAGGTCTGATTACAGTCAGATCGTCCTTATCATTTCTTAAAATTGGAGGCATAGCCTTCATGATACCTGAATAAAACAGATTCAGGAAAAAAGTTGCAAGACAGTCATCCTTGTGATGACCTAAAGCCAGTTTATTAGCACCGATTTCACGGGCAAAAGAGTAAAGATAGCCCCTGCGCAGGCGTGAACACATTGAACAGTAAGGAATTCCTTCTCCCACCTTCTCTTTGCATAGTTCATAGACCGGCCTCTGGATAATATAATAAGGAAGACCGACATTTTTTAAATGATCTTCTAGCATATACTCAGGTGCATTAGGAAAGCCTGAGTCAATGTGAACTGGAATAATAGTAAAGTTAATTGGAGCAGATCTCTTTAATGAGAGTAAGACATCTAAAAGAAAATAGCTGTCCTTTCCACCAGACATACAAACTAAGATCTTGTCATTCTCTTCAATCATGCCATAGTCACCTATTGCATGACCAACTTTACGACGCAGTCTCTTAAAGAGTTTGTCTGCTTTATATTTTTCCTGTTTATCCTCAATATTGAAGTACGGACTTACATTACGTGCGTAAGCATCTGCCCTTTCTGTCAGATTATGATCGTTTTGCATAGTTATTATTTCTTAATAGCTTTTTGAAGGATTAGCTGTGGGTACGTTTCTGATTACAGCCTTTGGAGTGATTACAACCACATCACAGCTTAAATTATCAGATACTCTCTCACAGATATTACCAATTAATGCTGAAGCAATACCCTTTCGAGCAGAGGTTCCGATAAATAAAGCAGTTGGGTTGAGTTTCTTGCACTCATCATAAATCACATCATCAAGATTTCCTTCACCAATGTGGCAATCATTAGGAGCGATCTTGTGACGAGTTGCAAAAGATAGAGCCCTCTTGCAGCCTTCCTTTAGAGCATTGTCATATACGCTGTCAGGTGTATAGCCTGGAAGATCAACAGCTACAGGAGGGATAATAGGAGTAATTGCGTTAATTAAAGCAATCTTACAACCAGTAAACAAAGATAATCTTTGAGCTTCTCTTAATAAACGCAGATTAGTAAGTCTTAACATTTCGTCATCAGGATCTGATAAATCCACTGCTACAGCAATAGTTCCTGATGGTGTCCACAGATGATCTTTAGCAATACATACAGGAACTGCTGAATGACGCAGCATCTGCCAGTCTAATGGAGTTGAAATCACTGAATCTAAAAGACCATGAATTTCAGCGGTTTTAATTAAGATATCGCAACAGTTCTCTTTGGCGATATCTACTAAGTCTTTACCAACTTCTCGTGAGAAAATTACTTTAGTCTCAATCTTAACGCCCATAGCATTAACTGCTAAATAGGCTTTTAACCAACGTTCCTGCTTTTTTTTGTAAGCTTTTTCAAACTGAGTTTTATCCACTGCTAAAAAGCTGGTCAGATTCCATGGTTCCTGAGCTACAGGAAGAACAGCAATGATCTTTACATCATCGTGTCTTTGCTCTTTCTTATTATGAGCCATTGCATAATTATATAAAGCAATACCTCTTTCAAGAGCAGGCTGACGTAGCTGCTTTATTTCAATAACTACAAGAATATTGCGTAAATTTCCCATGGTCAGCTCCAATATTAAAAATCTTTATACGTCTTAGTCAGATCTGAAAATTAGCGTTGAGAGCAATAGTTTTCAATCTTACGGTTTAGCTTGCGCCAAGACGATTTTACTTTTCTAATATAACGATTATGAATTTCAGAATTTACTGAATAATGGTAGTGGTAATTACCCACACCACGCCAAATCTTACCATCAGCCTTTTCAATTTCACGTCTTAAAAGATAGCCCATCGCCCACATATTGTGGCAAGGCTTACTTTTAATATCACTTTTGGTAAGCTCAAACTGTCTTAATTCTTTTAAACGCACATCGTTGATCTGAGCAGGGCCACAGTCCTGAGTACCATTTTTATTGGTCTTACATGTACCGTTAATAGGACCACGCTCTACATCTAACATGGCATACATCAGTTCCTCAGGGAGATTAAACTGATAAGCTGTCCAGGCAATACATTTTCTTAAATCTTTGTATTTGCTCATGGGACCTGTGCTATAGGCTACATCTCTCCAGTGTTTTGCCTGTCCATGACATTGCATCTGAGTTGCATTAACAGATAATGGCAAAATCAAGAATAAAGAGATAATTAAAGACTTAAACATTTTTATGTACTTACTTTTGTACTTTTGGTTCTCTAAATTTTTATCAGCAATCAATACTTTTACTTAGTTTCTTCTTGCTTAATAGCTCTTACAGCCTCAACAAGATTATTTTCAACTTCACTTAAATTGATACCGTCAAATTTTGCAGCCTGCGCTTGAGGATTGGGTTTTGGTACCTCATGCACATTTGGGAAAACATACCCTTGTGTATTGGTATAGCTTTTTATTCTTACGGCATATATCACAGTGTTAATTGGAGTACCATTGCGCTCAAGTTTTACAGGAGACAAAGTAAATACCAAAGGAGTGTCATAGTTCTCTAATGACACAGCCATTTTGGTAGATACTGCACCTAACCCCTGTTTAATCAAAAGTTCTGATGGTGATGCTGTGACCTCTGCTGAGAAGCCCTGGTTTTCACATCGAACAGAAGCGATATTCCAAGGAATACCTTCAAGATCATAAAATCTTACAATAGCTCCACCATAGTCTGGCACACCTACTGTAGCCTCTGGAGTATATATTGATGCAATTCTTACAATGCCTGCAGAATCATCTCCTGGTACGAAAGGAGCAGATTCAATCTCAACATTTTCCGTAAAAGGTACATAGGCACTGTTATCTTGAGTGCGATCTTCATTTAACTGTTCTAATGTTCTAAATTTAGTAAGAGTATCTGGTAACTCAGGAGGTGGAGCAGGCAAAGTAATGCCTATAGACATCGCAGAATACAACGATGCTAGCAACACTGCTGATTTAGTTACTTTAAACAACTTCATACCAACACTACTTTACAAATTGGTAAATAAAACCTAAAACATGAATTACACTTAACAAGCTAAAGCTATATTCAAACTAGTATTGTACTCATTACAATACAAAAAATCACTTTTTCTTAACTTTTGAGACTAATCTTTCTAGCTGCTTGCAACCATCTTCATTTTTAAGATTGCAAGAATACTGATACATCACAGCAGCTTTTTCTAAATTCTGCTCTGTACCATCGCCAAGTTCGAACATAAAGCCCAAGTTTCTGCAAGCTTCTGATACATTGGCACTGCAAGCTTTTTTATAATATGAAAAAGCAGTCTTTGAGTTCAGTTCTACCCCATCGCCAACCACATAGCGATTGGCTAATCTCATACAGTCTGTACCTGAATTTAAAGAGCAGGCTTTATCAAAATAGGCTAAGGCCTGAGAATTACTTTGAGTAACACCAATGCCGTTTTGAAATAAAACAGCAGCCTTTGAACACTCTTTAGCATCTTTTGCTAAGCATTTTACGATATGGGATTTAATCGCATCGTTTAAAGATGATGCTTTTTCATTTGTCTTGGCAGGAGAATTCTCGAGAGCACTTACTGATGAAGGAAAGTTCATTACTGCAAGTAAAGCTACAACAGCTACTTTTAACTTTTGATTGAAATTATTCATATACCGTATCCTTTTTTTCTTATTTAGTCTCTTTTTTTTGCTTTTCTTCTAAGAACTTTGCGTTTTTACAGCCCTCTTCATTACCTAAAGCGCAGGACTTATCTAATAGTAATTTTGCAGTGGCATAATTTTTATTAACGCCAAAACCATCTTCGTAGAGTTTGCCTAAAAGAAGACAACCAAATCCTTCACCACCGTCACATGACTTTTTAAAATAGGTAGCTGCATTATCTAAATTTCGTCTTACGCCAAGCCCTTTAGCATGCATTGATCCCAAAACAGCGCAAGCATACATGTCACCACCTTCACAGGCTTTAGTTACATAATAACTTGCCTGATTAGAGTTTGCCTTCACTCCTTTACCAGTAAGATAAACCTCGCCAAGTAATGAGCAGGCATCAACAACTCCACCTTCACAGGCTTTTTCTACTAGTTTTACACCTGAAAAAGAATCTTTTTCTACACCGTCTCCATCCATATAGAGAGTGCCTACGATATAGCAGTTTTCAAGATCACCTCCATTGCAACTTTTTTGTAAAGCAATTACATCATTATCCTTTGCAAGCACTGATACTGACAATGAACACAAGGTCATAGTTGTTGCTACTGCTAGAGCTAATTTTTTTATCATTTATAAATCCGTCGCCTTTTATCAAGCCTAAATTATTTGCTTTATGCACTTTTACATAACTAAATTTGTTCATTATAGAGTAAAAGAAGATACAACCTCAAAAAGAGTGGTCACAATTTACATAAAAGGCGCTACTTTTAATGAAATTTTGGTGACTAGATGACGCTTTAATAGTAAAATATCAAGATTAAATTTTTCGTACCAAATATTTTGAGGAATTACAGATGAGCGTTTTAGTTCTAGGACACAAGAATCCAGATACAGACTCAATTGTTGCAGCTCTTTCATATGCACATGTTTTAAAAGCTCGCGGTATTGATGCCGTTGCAGCGGCTCAAGGCGAGCCAGCTCCTGAGACTGAGTTCGTTTTAAAGAAATTCAATTTAAAGGCTCCTAAAGTTATCTCATCAGTTGCAGATGAGGAAGTTTATTTAGTTGACTACTCAGATCTTGCACAGGCTCCTGAAGATTTCTCAAAGGCAAAGCTTTTAGGTATCGTTGATCACCACAAATTAGGTGATGTAACCTCAGATACTCCATTAGAGTGCTGGATCCAACCTTACGGTTGCGCTAACACCATCGTTAAGATGGTAGCTGACTACTACAACGTAGCAATTCCTGCTGATTTAGCTGGTGCTATGTTATGTGCTATCTTATCAGACACCGTATTATTCAAGAGTCCTACCTGCACTGAATTCGACAAGAAGGCTGCCGCTGAATTAGCAAAGATTGCTTCAGTTGCTGATACTGAGTCTTTAGGCATGGATATGTTCAAGGCTAAGTCAAATCTTGATGCTTCACCACGAGATTTAATTTTCCGTGACTTCAAAGACTTTGATATGGGTGGCAAGAAGATTGGTATCGGTCAGTTAGAGTTAATCTCTTTATCAATGGTAACTCCAGAGTTAAAGAAGGCTTTACAGGATGAGTTAAATGCTGTTAAGGCTGAAGGCCGTCACAGCGCAATCCTAGTTCTAACTGACATCATGAAAGAAGGTTCAGAGTTATTACTTTCTTCAGATGATGAGAACAAAGTTATCGAAGCGTTAGGTACCAAGAAAGCTGACGTAATGTGGATGCCTGGCGTAATGAGTCGTAAGAAGCAGGTTGTTCCACCTCTGCAGGGTGCTTTCAAGGCCTAATTACTTTATAAATTGCTAAAAAGCCAGGTTTTTACCTGGCTTTTGGCTATCGAGAATTAAACCTATAAGAGAATTTAATGCAGCAGAAAACTCCTAAAATTGGTCTAGTTTCCCTAGGCTGTGCCAAAAATCTTGTTGACTCTCAAAGATTAACCTCTGTGCTTGTAGCAATGGGCTACAGAATCGAAAACGAATACAGCAAATGTGATGTAGTTGTTGTCAATACCTGCGGTTTTATCGGCCCTGCAGTCGAAGAATCCATGCAAGCTATCGGTGAAGCTCTAAACTATGCCCGTAAAGTTATTGTGACAGGTTGTCTTGGTGCTAGAGCTAAACTTGTAATGGACAGATATCCACAGGTTGCAGCTGTTTATGGACCAGGCATGAGAGCAACAGTTATACGCGGTATTGTTTCACTAGTAGGTAAACCTAGTGAAAGTGACCGACAGAATGTTGGTGCTTCAGGAATTCTGCTTACTCCTCCTCATTATGCATATCTTAAGATTGCAGAAGGCTGCAGACATCACTGCTCTTTCTGTATTATTCCTTCATTACGTGGACCACTGCGTTCTAGACAAGTAGATTCAATTTTAAAAGAATCTGAAGACTTGGTTCGTCGTGGAGTAAAAGAGCTTTTAGTTATCGCACAAGACAGCTCTGACTACGGTATGGATCTCAAGAATAAGACTTCACTGTCATCACTTTTGCGTAAGTTAGGTCAGTTCAAACGATGGGTTAGAGTTCACTATGTCTACCCTTCAGATGAAGCTAATAAAGTTGTGGATTTAATGGCTGAAGGATTGGTATTACCTTATTTGGATGTACCATTTCAGCATGTAAATCCAACCATTCTTCGTTCCATGAAGCGTCCTGGCAATATCGATAAAACATTGCGCCTTATTGAGAACTGGCGTTCTGTCTGTCCTGATATTGCTATCAGATCAACTTTTATCGCCGGTTTTCCTGGTGAGACTGAATCACAGTTTAACGAGCTATTAGATTTCATTAAAGAAGCTAAATTAGACCGTGTAGGCTGTTTCCCATATTCTGATGTTGATGGCGCTGCAGCTAACGATTACTTAAATCCTGTTGATGAGGAATTAAGAGAGCATAGAGCTGCTATACTGATGGAGACTCAGGCAAAAATCTCTTATGAGAAACTCGAAAATAGAGTTGGCAAAGAGTATCAGGTTTTAATTGACTACGTATCTGATGATGGCCTAGCAGTTGGTCGTTCAAAGTACGAATCTCCTGATATTGATGGAGTAATTTCAATTCCAAACACCAAAGATGTTGAAGTAGGCGATCTTGTAAAAGCAAAGATTGTCTCTCATGATGAACACGATATGGAAGCAGAGCTAGTCTCAAAGACAGATGGCGCTATTTCCTTTATTAAGAATTAAAGAAAGTCATTTAAGAGGTACAAATGATGAGTCACTACAGACCTTTTGCCCCATTAGTTGAACGTATTAAACAAGATGGCAAGTGCCTAGAAGGCGGTATTCTGAAAGTTGACAGTTTTATCAACCATCAGATCGACCCTACACTGTTGCAGTCAATGTCTATTGAGTTTGTTCGCAGATTTGCAAACAAAGATATCAATAAGATCTTAACCATCGAAGCTTCAGGTATTGCCCCTGCTATCATGGTAGGTTTCCTTTTAAACGTTCCTGTTGTATTTGCTAAAAAGAAGAAACCTTCAACCATGGATAACATGTTAACCACTGAAGTTTTCTCTTTTACAAAGAACCGTGCATACACTGTATGTTGCTCAAAGGATTTCTTAGGTAAAGGCGATAAGGTACTTTTTATTGACGACTTCTTAGCTAACGGTAATGCAGCAAAAGGCATCATTGATCTAGTAAAGCAGGCTGGCGCTGAATTATCAGGCATGGGCTTTATCGTTGAAAAATCATTCCAGCACGGTGGTGATTTCTTAAGAGAAAGTGGCTATCAGGTTGAGTCATTAGCTATTATCGACAGCTTAGATGACTGCAAGATCACCTTTAAAGAGAAAGATAAAGAGTAATCTTAAGAGCTCTTCTTAAACTAGGATTTTATAGATAAAAGAGATTAAACAAAATGTCTGATAATACAAAAGAAGCTCCTCTTACAGAACAAAAATCAGAGCTTATCTATAAGTTAGAAGACAGACCTCCTGTAAAAGAGGCTCTGTTTGCAGCTTTTCAGCATCTTTTAGCAATCTTTGTGGCAATTATTACACCTCCACTAATTATTGCTGGTGCTTTAAAGTTAGACTTAGAAACAACGAGTTATTTGATTTCAATGTCTTTACTGGCTTCAGGTATCTCAACCTTTATTCAATGTAGAAGAGTAGGTCCTATAGGTTGTGGACTGCTTTGTATTCAGGGTACCTCATTCTCTTTTATCTCACCTATCATTGGTGCCGGTTTAAACGGTGGACTTGCTTCAATTTTTGGAGCTGTAATTTCAGGCTCTGTAGTTGAGATGTTCATCAGTAGGATCTTACGTTACACAAGAAAGATCATCACTCCTTTAGTATCAGGCATTGTAGTGACCTTGATTGGCTTGAGCTTAATTAAAGTTGGTGTGATTTCCTGTGGTGGTGGCTTTGGCGCAAAAGCTGATGGAACTTTTGGTTCTATGGAGAATTTAGGACTGGCAGCTTTAGTTATCATCAGTATCTTAATCTTTAACAGAAGTTCAAACAGATACTTAAGAATGAGCTCTATTGTCCTAGGTCTTATCATAGGATTTGTTATAGCTTATTTCTTAGGTAGAGTTGATTTTGCTCAAATCCAAAGCTACGGCGGATTTAACATTCCATCTCCATTTAAGTACGGCTTAGTCTTTGATCCTGCTGCTATCATCGGTTTAGGTGTGGTTTACCTTATTACCGCAATTGAAGCTTATGGTGATATCACAGCAAACTCTTTGATTTCAGGTCAGCCAATTGAAGGCGAGAAGTTCCAAAAACGTTCTTCAGGCGGTATTTTAGCTGACGGTTTTAACTCTATGTTAGCAGGTTGCCTAAACTCCTTCCCTAACTCAATCTTTGCCCAAAACAACGGCATGATCCAGTTAACCGGTGTGGCATCTCGCTATGTAGGTTACTTTATTGCTCTATTCTTAGTTGTACTAGGCATGTTCCCTGCTGTAGGTAAAATCTTTGCACTAATTCCAGATCCTGTTTTAGGAGGTGCTACCCTGTTAATGTTCGGTACAGTGGCAGCTGCTGGTATCAGAATTATTTCAACCCAAAAGATGAACCGTAAAGCTATCTTAGTTATGGCATTAAGTTTCTCATTTGGTTTATCAGTTGAGCTTGTACCTGAAATCTTAAGTAAGTTCCCTCAGGAAATTTCTACTCTATTCTCATCAGGTATTACTACAGGTGGTATTGTAGCAATTCTGTCTAATATGCTCATTAGAATTAAGGAATAGCGCTTCTCTTTGTATTCGTCTAACGGCACCAATTGGTGCCGTTTTTATATTGCTAGGGGTTTGTTAAAGTTAAGATTAAATCTTAACTTTAGACTTTTTCGTATTCTACAACAGTAGTTGCAAGGCTTAGCTTTTCTAGTAGCAGCTTTATCTTTGAAAAGTTTTTCTCTACAAAAACAAAATAATCTGAATTCTTTTTAGCAATAACAAAAAGAGAATTCTCATACTCTGGTGACACAAAATCTGGCATTTGCTCTCTATCCGCCTTTAAAATTATGTTTTGAACTCTTTTGTTGTAGATAACAGAGAACACTGTCTGCTGAGCTTTGGTGTAATCATCAATAGATCTTTTTATATAGTGAGCTGAGATCTTTGTATTCAGGTACAAATCACTACTTTCATCCTGAGATAGTTCATCAAAAAAGATCGATTTTGCCCTGTCTGAAAAGACTATACCAGTATATTCACAATCTTGAATTACAACTTCACGTTTTGATAAGAACTTAAATGCAAAGCTGTCAAACTTCTCTAAATCTGATAAGAAAATGTGATCTGAAAAAGGCATAGCGTTGTGAAGTAATCTGTAATTTTTTTTGAAAAATAAGATGAGATATTTAAGATACTCAGGCTTTCGCCTGAGTATTAAATACTATTCTTCAACAGGAATTTCAAAAGGTTGAGCAGGCACATTAAAGCATTGAGCTTTATTGCGAAGTGCAGCATCTAAAAGAGTTATTGCAAGCATTGACTCGGCAATAGGTACGGCTCTAATACCCACACAAGGATCATGACGACCTTTAGTTACAATCGAGCAAACCTTACCCTCTTTATCAATGGTATTACCTGGAACAAGGATACTTGAGGTTGGCTTTAAAGCCATCTTTACTATGATCTCCTGACCTGAGCTAATACCACCTAAAATGCCACCAGAATGGTTTGAGGTGAACTTTTCAGGGGTAAGCTCATCACGAGCCTCAGAACCTCTCATTTTGGCCATTTCAAAGCCATCACCAATCTCTACACCTTTAACTGCGTTAATCCCCATCATAGCAGAGGCAATCTGAGCATCAAGACGATCAAAAACAGGATCACCCAAACCTGCTTTAACGCCATGAGCTCTTACCTGTACGATGGCACCAACTGAGTCACCAGTTGTAGCTAAATCTTTAAATAAAGCCTTTAAGTCATTGATTTTTGAGGTATCAGAAAAGTTGAACTCATTCTCTAGAGCAGCCTTTGCATCATAGATATCAGTTGAAACTTCACCTATGGCAGTTACACAGCCATCAACTGTGATATTAAAAAGCTTCTTTAAAACTTTTTTAGCAACGGCTCCTGCTGCGACTCTCATAGCAGTCTCACGAGCAGATGCTCTACCACCGCCACGATAATCTCGAATACCGAATTTTGATAAATAGGTATAGTCAGCATGTCCTGGTCTGAATGAATTCATAATTGCAGAATAATCACCAGAACGCTGTGCAGTATTCTCAATGATAAGACCAATAGGAGTACCTGTAGTCTTACCTTCAAATACACCAGAGATAATCTTAACTGTATCAGCCTCATTACGAGGTGTGCCATAACGAGTTGAGCCAGGACGACGTCTGTCAAGATCAGGTTGAATATCAGATTCGTCTAACTCAATTAGTGGGGGAACACCATCAATAATAGCTGCTAATGCCAAGCCATGGCTCTCACCGCAAGTAGTAACTCTAAACAGCTCACCAAAGGTATTAGCGCTCATTGTTTACTACCTCAGCTGCAGCTTTTGCAAAGACATCATGATAAGTCTTTAGCTGTTCTTTTGATAAGATAAAGACACCGGTACCACCACGCTTTAAGTCTACAAAGTGGAATGGTACTGTTGGGAATAAATCAACTAAATGCTCTTCAGAATTACCTACTTCCATAATCAAGATACCGTCATCATTCAGGAAGTCAGCAGCATCAGCTAAAATTCTCTTAGCACAATCTAAACCGTCATCACCTGAGCCTAAAGCTAAATCAGGTTCACGGTTAAACTCCTCTGGCATAGTAGCTAAATCATAGCTGTCTACATAAGGAGGGTTAGCTACGATAAGATCATACTTATCGCCTTCTACTAGATCATTGAATAAATCGGACTTGATAGGTGTAACTACATTTTCAAGACCATAGCCTTGAATATTGATATTAGCTACATCTAAAGCTTCATCAGAAATATCTACAGCATCAACTTCAACATCACCGTCAAAGTGAAGAGCAATTGCAATTGCGATGCAGGCTGAGCCCGTGCACATATCGAGAACTCTTTCAGGACTTCTCTCAAGATATGGATCAAAGCCATTCTCGATTAACTCAGCAATAGGAGATCTTGGGATGATGACTCTGTCATCAACATAGAATTCTTTTCCGCAGAAGAATGCTCTATGAGTAAGGTATGGAGTAGGAATTCTCTCTAAAATTCTCTGCACTGCAATCTTGGCAATGATCACTCTCTCACTTTTAGTCAACTTTGAGTTTAAAGTTGAATCATCACATGGAGGTTGCAGATGCATAACAGCCTGGACAATTTCCAAAGCTTCATCCCAATAGTTGTCTGTACCATGACCTACAAAGATAGAGTGGCTTGAAAAACAGGATACAAGATAGCGAACCACGTCTTGTACGGTTAATAATTCGTTAACAATTGAATCTTGGATCTGTTCTGCGTTTGGAAGCTCATCTAACATTGCATGAATGTTAGAGATCTCAGCATTATTCTGAAGTTTCGACATATAACCTTTTGAATTGAAAAACATACGCTTGAATAAGCTTAAGCATTATAGCATAGTGAAAATTCAAAGCTGTGTATTTGAAAATCACTTCAAATTTGCATAAAAAAAGGACGTTTTTTAACATCCTCTTTTTTAAAAAGCAATATCCATACTGCCTAAAGTTTTTAAAGTAGCTCTAAAACTAATGGTACTGCTCTACCTCGAGTTTTGTGGACATAGCTGTAGCTTCTTCATTGATCTCTTTGCAGATCTTTTTAGATGCTTCATCCATCTTTACTTTAACCACAACTCTGCCAGCGTCAAATTCAAAGACGCCCTGACCTTCGATTGAAAATTGACCTTTAAAAAAGGCTACAACATATTTTGCAATCTGCTTTGGAGCATAGTTTTTAAAAACTCTCATCTATAACTGTCCTTATTCTTGCCACCGTCTGCTGTATAACGATGTAAATTTTTATCTTTATTATTATTTTTTTAACTCTTCTAATCTTAAGTTAAAAATAGTCAGAATTTATTGATCTAATTAGAAAAATTTATCATTTACTCAACATTATCAACAAAGTGTGACAACAGTTGTCAAAATCAAGATTTACTTCATTGAGTTTTAATTAAACATTAATGAAACAAAGTAACAGTGATAATAAATTGAGTATCTAGTCAAAAATCACATCATCATGAGCAGGACTAATAAATCTCTTATACTTTCCTCTTACATAGTCATAATCTATTATCAATGCACATGCTGTAGAAAACCTTGGTGGAAAATTGAGCTTGCTGTTATATTCATAAGCTAATAACTCCACTAATGGTAAATGAGATACCAAAAGAACAGTATCCTCATCATCACAAGTCTCATCGATATAAGATATGATCTTTGCAGGATTACCAGATGGGGTAAGTTCGCTTAAAGTCTCTTTATTTCCATCAAAACCTAATTGCTGACAAACTATGTTGGCTGTCTGTTCTGTCCTTGTTTTTGGTGAACAAAAACATTTGGTGATAGTTAATATCTTTGATAACTTCTGTCCAGTAGCTACAGCTTCTTTCATACCCTGTGAAGACAAGACTCTGTCACAATTTGAAAGAGTAGCCTCACCATGTCTTAAAATCACAATTCTCATACCAATATTATTCCAACATAATTCTTTCTGTTATTTATCTTTACAGATCTTAATACTTTTGCTTGAGATGATTGAAATTCATACAGAAAACACAATTTTAGTTCATGTATAATATTAGCACTGAACAATTAGGACTGACATATGGACTATAGATATCTGAAAAATATTAGAAATCTAAATGCATTCTTCAGAGGAGCAACCTCATCTGAAATAAAGTCTATTTTAGAAAAGTTAACAGCTCTATACGAAAATGTTAAATCTCAAGAAGAAGCTGTATTAAAAGAGAAACAAGAAAGAGAAGCATTCCTATCATCAGTTTTAAACAGCTTGGACAGTCATAATTACACAATCGACGATCTTGCAGCTCTAAAAGGACTGAAAACCAATAAAGCGAAGATGAAGCCAAGATATGAGTATGTAGATCTTAATGGAGAGACTCAATACTGGTCAGGACAAGGCAAGATCCCTAAAGAAATGAAAAAGGTAATGGATCGTGACAGCATTACCGACAAGAAACATTACCTTATTCAGGATGAAGAGGACTAACATCTTCAAATCTAAAATTCAGTCTCTACCTTACTTTACAATAATAGACTCATTGATTTCATGTAAAGTTTTAACAGGATCGTCAGACTTGGTTATAGGACGACCGATAACTAGATAATCAGAACCAACTTCCACAGCCTCTCTTGGAGTCATGACGCGTTTCTGATCACCTAAAGCTGAACCTGCAGGTCGAATGCCTGGTGTTACGCACATAAATGGAATGCCCATATACTGTTTGATTAGACTTACTTCCTGAGCAGATGAAACTACACCATCTAAACCACATTCTTTTGCAAGTTTAGCTAACTGTAAAACCTGAGTCTTAGGCTGATTATTTACTCCTACAGAATTTAGCTGAGTTTCATCCATTGAAGTTAAGACAGTAACTGCGATTAACTTTGGACGGTTCTCATATTTAGAGATAGCTTCCATTGCAGCTTTCATCATTACAGGACCGCCTGAAGAATGAACATTACACATCCAGACCCCAAGTTTGGTTGCTGCCTCACAGGCTCTAGCTACAGTATTAGGAATATCGTGGAATTTTAAATCTAAGAAAACTTTAAAACCTTTATCAACCAACTTTGATACAAGCTGTGGACCTGCGTTAGTAAACAGTTCATTACCAACTTTCAATTTGCAAAGATCAGGTGAAACCTTTGAAGCGAAATTTAAAGCGCTATCTGCATTATCGTAGTCTAAGGCTACAATGATTTTTGGATCGTTCATGTTCTAATCTCCATCCAGTCCAATTTTAGCTTTCATACTCTCCCATCTACGGCATGAAGGACACTGCCAGAACAGCATCCTACTTTCAAAACCGCAATTTGGGCAGAAATAAGGAGTTGTAAGTGAAATATGTGCATCTAACATGCTCTTTAACTGCATGATTGATTCATTAGCTTTGACATCAGAGCTATGAGCCTTTAGCTCTAACATTTGTGAGAACAACTTTAAGTTGGATTTATTCTTTAAAAAAGATTCTAGTAAGGCAATAGCATCTTCACGGCATGATGACTGCTCTACGGTTTTTACAAGCTCAACCATAGCAGAAGCAGAATTTGTTCTGTGCACAAGATCTTCTAGAGCATAGCGATAATTTGGATCAGCAATATTAGGAAAGCACTGCTTTAATTTTTCTAAACACACTATGCCCAGGCTAGGATCGATTGCGCTTACCTCTTTTACTAATTTATAAGCATCATTAAACTTTCTCTGACTGATTAAAACATCAGCTAATTCTAGTCTGGCTCTTTTTGACTTTTCGTAGCAAGTAATAGCCTTTCTAAGTTCAGATACTGCATCAGTTTTCTTACCATCGTAGGCAAGTTTTTTGGCAATTTCACATCTGTACTGACTTAATAGTTTTGAAACCGAATGATCATTTGCCTCAAAATATTGGGCTGCCACATTAACTGCCTTTTCAAAATCCTGTTCTTTTTCATAAACATTGAGTAAAAGTTTAGCAGCCTTTGATCTGTAGGTAGGGATCTCTACCATTTTTAATAAGATAGCTTCAGCTCTGTCTAAAAGACCTGCGCTAATAAAGTCATGACTTAATTCAAGCATTGACAGCATGTTCTCGCTGTCATCAAGATTTCTGTCATTAGACATTTTCTCATGTAAAGAGATAGCTTTATCTACCTCACCACGCTGTCTGAATAGAGTTCCTAAGGCAATTGAGGATTCAAAGGATGGATCTTTACTGTTGAAATAGGCAATAAACTTATCTACAGCTTTGTCCTGCTCGTTATTGAGCAAATAGTCAAAGCCACGCAGATAATTTGCGTTCTGCTGATTCTTACTTTCCTGAAGCTTTTGCTTTGAATAATTCTTACCCATAAAGTAGCCATATACGGCCGCTACAGGAAGAAGTAAAAAAAGTAACTCAAACATTATCGATTATTCTTGATTATTATCAGATTTAACTGTCTGTAATTGTTTTTTAGCTTTATTAAGTGATAGCTGAGCTTTCTTTGCCCTGTACCACATCTTTAGGCAGAGCAGTAAACTTGCATAGACACCTAAGATGAAACCAAAGATCACTCCAATAACTAAAACAGTTGCTACAGATATCTCCTTTTTAACGAAAAGGAAATCAAATGAAATGAGAGTATCATTTGCACTGCCTACAGCTAAACCCAAAACTGCCAAAATGAGCAGTACAACTAAATAAAACCAAAATTTAATCATTTCGAACCTATAAAGCAAACATACTTATAATAATAACATAATGCGCAGCTCAGATTGTGAAAATCATAATATCAACCCCATATTATGAAGGTCACAAACTGCGTTGCGCACTAAAAGGCAAAAATTATCACTTAATTTGCCTTAAAAGCTCTTAACAGCTCAGCAAAATAAACTACTCTTGGACGTTTTCATTTTCAGAATTAAAAGAGTTTACTCTATCGCGAAGCTCTACACCTGGTTTGAAGTGAACAACACGACGTCTGCTCAAATTAACCTGTTCACCTGTCTTTGGGTTATGAGCAACTCTAGGCTCATGAATACGCACTTCAAAACTACCAAAGCCACGGATCTCAATACGTTCACCAAGAGACAGTGTCTCAATCATGATCTCAAAAATTTCTCTTACCGCAGCATCAACAGTCTGTGGATTGTTATAGACAAACTGTTTTGCTAAGGAATCGATTAGCTCTGCTCTTGTCATGGATTATCTCCTAACATACCAACAAATTTAACTTCCTCAAAAGATCTCATCTTTGTAATCCTTTGGATATTGAAGTCCGTATATATCATCTATCTTAATGATAGTCATAATATTGATTTTCTCTATGATTTAAAAGAAAAAAATGCGACAGATGGCATTTTTTTTAATAATTTTTTGACAGATGGCTTATTTTTGGTCAATATGATCACAAAAAGATATCGAGTAAATATATATGTCAGATTCAATCTTCTCATTAAATTACCTTGCTTTATGCAAAAGTTCTCCTGATTTTGCAGCAAAAATTACTAAATATGAAAACGCCAAAGAATACAGCATTCAAATAGATGAAGGTAAAGAAACCACCTTACTTATAGATGGCAGGCAGCTTACTTCTCACCACGACAGAATTGGGGCTGCAAAATTCCAGTGTCAAAAGCTAGATATCAAAAAGCCTATTTGTATTTACGGTTTTGGCCTTGGAGACAACGTAAAATATCTTTTAAATAAAAATCCAAAAGCTGATATCAGAGTATTTATCTTAAATCCTGCTCTTTTCTTGAAGTTATTATCAATTGATGACGAGTTACATACCCTGTTCAAAGCTAATGTTAAATTTTCACTTCCAGATGACAACACTTGCATTTACAGTAATAGCATCATCGTGCAGTCAGAATTATTCATAGACAGCAAAACTTTTAATAATCTTAAAAGCAGATTGATAAATTTCTTAGATAATAACTTTGCAAACGACTATTTTAATAAGACCACCAAAAAGCTTTTTGATAAGAATATCAAAGACAATTTTGAGTTATTGAAAAATGAAAAAGCATTAACTCAAGAGATATTAGATAAATATCCAAAAGAAATCATGATAACCGCTTCAGGACCATCTCTTGAAGACAATATAGAAACTGTAAGAGAACTTCATAATTGCGGAGTGCTGTTGATAGCTGCTGATACAAGCCTGACCACATTAAATGCAGAAAAAATAATACCTGATGTTATAGTCACTACAGATGCAAATGTGTATGTAGCACTTAAAGACAGGATCTTCAAGAATTTGGGCTTGTATAAAAATACCACCTTAATCTTTTCAGCCCATTCAGAAAAAGAACTTATTGAAAAGTATCCTGGACCAAAATTCTTTATCTATCAGAAACGAGACTTAGAGCTATTACCCTACCTTACAAAAGACAATGCTGATTTTATTTCCTATGGTGGCTCAGTATTAAATGAATCAGTAGCTATAGCAATTAAATCCAAAGCGAAAACAGTTAAACTCTTTGGTTGCGACTTTGCATTTAAAGGTGACAGAACTCATACAGGAGACATTGCCGATAAAGCCATGAGTACCTATGATAAAGAGTTGTATGTTGAATGTAACGATGGCTTAATGCAAAAGACTATAAGAGTTTTTAATCTTTATAGAGAATATCTTGAAGACGAAATCAGTAAACACAAAGATATTAGATTTGAAAACTATTCAAAAACTGGAGCTAAGATAAAAGGTGCGATCTTAGTTTAAGAGAAATTTCAACTTATTGTGATTTTCACACATTAATGGAAAATGGGGACCGAAGTCCCCATTTTTTATCAACCTAAGAGGTCAATTACTGCTTTTTAGCAGCTGCGAAAGCAGCTTCCATTGCAGTAGTTGTAGGCTCCTGAGCCTTCTGATTTACAGACTCTAAAGCTTCCTTCTCCTCAGCCTCGTCCTTAGCACGAACTGATAGAGAAATCTGACGGGTCTTACGATCAACGTTTACGAACTTAGCCTCGATGGTATCACCCTCTTTTGCTACGGTTGTTGCATCATCAACACGATCACGAGATAGGTCTGATGCCTTGATGTAGCCAGTGATTCCCTCTGCTAATTCAACAGTTACGCCACGTGGATCAACTGCGGTAACCTTACCTGAAACAATTGAACCCTTGCGGTGAGCTGAAACGTAATCTGCAAATGGATCCTCAGAGATCTGCTTTAAGCCTAATGAAATACGCTCACGCTCTGGATCTACCTGTAGAACGATAGCTGTGATTTCATCACCCTTCTTGAAGTTGCGAACAGCTTCTTCACCAGCCTGCTGCCAAGAGATGTCTGATAAGTGAACTAAACCATCAATACCGCCATCTAAGCCGATAAAGATACCGAAATCGGTGATTGACTTAATCTTACCAGTAACCTTGTCACCCTTTGAGTGTGACTCAGCAAACTCGATCCAAGGATTTG
>ULWZ01011783.1_pt1 | contig 51471 bp, 22 predicted proteins | sample 1960811 | NCBI WGS metagenome assembly ULWZ01 (sample SAMEA4835825, study PRJEB28245) | human gut metagenome | biome: gut microbiome; material: fecal sample | place: Denmark | collected 2008 | reverse complement strand
GAGCCGCAATAACGCCGCCATAAATATCTGCTTTAATTGTTTGATTGATTGACGCGTTTGCTGTTAATGTTGTTGCTTCAACGTCTTTTCCAACATAGCCAAACATTAATGATGCATTTTCGCCAACTGAAACATTGTTTCCAGAAACTTCAATGTAAACAATCTTTCCATAACCGCCTGCAATTCCTGCAATAAGGCCTGCATAGGAAACTTTTGAAAGGTCGGTTTTTTGATATTCCCCAACAGTGTGCCCGTTAAGCGCTGCGCGATAGGTTGAGTTAACAGAAATGTTTGCGGTTATGTTGTTAAGGTTATAAGCACCTTCTGCAATTCCAACAACTCCCCCAACCGCGTTCTTGCCAATTATGGTAAGTCCGCCAATTTCCGAGGCATAGGTTGTTCCGTCGATGTTAATGTTAACAAGAGTTCCGCCAAAGAGCGAGCCCGCAACAGCACCAACAGAGTTGCAATTTGTTAAACTCATATATCTTGGCGCAAATGTTAAGTTTTTAATGCTTCCGCCATGATTTGATGCAGTTCCAATTGATGCAAAGAATCCGCCGTTATCCATTTTAACTGAACTGTCGAGAACATAGTTTCCAATTGTGTAGGAATTTCCTTCAAGATTTCCAAGGAAAGCATATTGGAAAAGCCCGCTTGACGCCGTTGAAGTTTCATAAATGATATCTCCAACAAGACGGCAATAGATGTCTTTAATTATGTTTCCATTTGTGAATCCCGATTGCTTTGAAACAAGATATTCCAAATCTGCTTGGCTTGCGATGATGTATGGATTATATTTTGTTCCCTCATCTTCGCCATTTGCCCATTCATAGTTGTAAAGTGTTGTTTCGGTTTCATTGTCGTAAACAACATCAACCAAAGTTCTAACCGCCGAAGCAATTAAGTTTGGAGAAACAAGTTGAGGAGCGGCGTTTGAGAAATCCATTTGAATTCCATTTCTTAAAAACTCTGCTTCTGTTCCCGCATTTGCCCAGAACCAAACCCCGTCGGTTTTGTTCGCAGTGCTTGAGAACGCAAACTTATTGAATTTAGATTTATCTTCGAAGTCGCCCTCTTTAAGTTTTGTTACAACGCCTTCGTTGCTTGCAAGCCCAGAGTTAACTTTTGTTTCTCCAACTTCGCTGTCTTCTTCCCAGGCAAAGCAACCAATTATTGCGCCGGAGTTCAAAATTGGGTTTTCGTCTTGAACAACACCAGTTAAAACTCCAACAAACGCGCCGTTTCTTGCCGAGCTTTCAAGCCCAGAAGTTGAATAGCAGTTTATAATTTTCCCGCTTGTTTGGTTTTGATAAACAAATCCGCTTGCGCCTTCGTTTGTTCGAACTGGAATGTTTGAATAGCAGTTTGAAATTTCACCAGAGTTGAAATAAACAAATCCGCTTGCGCTTGCTGTTGAATAAACAATTTCTGTTGAAGCGCGAAGTTTTGTAATATCTGGGAATGTGTTTTCTCCGCTTGTGTAGCACGCAAAGATTTTTCCACCAACAGTGTTTTGAGTAACAAGCCCGCCAGTTATTGCCGAAACAGAGCCAGCAGTGTTGTTTTCAATTCTTGCTTTAACATAACTTGAAGAAATTGTTCCAGGGCCGTTGTTAATTGAAACAAGTCCGCCAAGGTTTGCAGGAAGGAAACCAACAAGCGCGCTCTTAACCGAGTTAACTGAAATTCCAACTTCAACGCGGCTGTTCGTTATATCACCGTTGTTAATTGCAACAAGGCTTCCAACTTCGCAATCAATTGAAGAGGAAGGATTTGTTCCAAACAAGTTTAGGTTAACAATTGCATAGTTCGATCCTTCAATTGCGCAGTTTGTTATCTTCCCGTTATTTTCCCCAACGAGAAGTCCATAGTTAACTGATGAATAGTTATATAAGTTAATTTCAATTGTTCCGTTAACATAAAGGGTTATGTTTTTCAAAAGTGCATTTGTTTGAAGAGATTCAAAAAGACCAAACATCATTGATTCTCCGTTGTTTAACGCACTTAAACTTATTGAAGGAACAATAATTTTATGTCCGTTTCCGTCGAGCATTGCAATTTTTGTTTTAATTGGATTGAAATCTTCTGGCAAAGTTATGTCTTCCATTAAAATATAATGGCTGTTTTCTCTCATATCCAAAAGTTGTTCATAAGTATAGATTGGATATGGGTTTGTTAAGCTTGTTCTTTCCGAAACATCGAACGAGATAACTTGAACAAGAGTGTAGGAATCTAAATTTTCGCTTTCCCCAACTGTTGGAGTTCCGTTTTCGCTGTAATGAAATTTCGATTCGAATCTAATTTGCAATGTTGGAGCCGCCGAACTTTCTGTTTTCAGGAATTTAACAAAACTTCTTTTTGTTAGGGTGTTAAAGTAAATTTTAAACGCCCCATTAACTGATGTGTATATTTTTTCAATTTTGTTTGAATTTTCTATAAACTTATCGCTTCCGCCAATAAGCGTGAAGTTTGGCGCTGCTTCGCCAAAATCTTTAACTTGCCAAACAGAACTCTTTGTTCCGTCTTGGTCTGTTTGTGTTGCAAGATCTTTAAGGAATGTTAAAACATCTTGTTTAATTCTTTCATTTGTTCTGTCGTAAATTAAAATGTCGGAATTAAGTGAGATATCAAGCAAATAGGAATTTCCTGTTGCCGAAGAATAGATGTTGTTTGCTGCGCCAGAAATTATATCGCCAACGTTTTCTGTTTTAACAACAAATTCAACAATTTCAATTTCCAAAACAACTTCTTTGCTTCTTTCGCCTTTTGCGTTAATTCCATAACTCTTAATTTTAACAGTTCTGTTTGTTCCAAGTTGTCCGGAAGCAACTGTTAATTTATAGTTTCCGCTAAGGTCTCGAGTTATTGAAATAAGGTCGGACCCTTCAATTTCCAAAACAACTTGGCCGTCGGTCACCATTGCTCCGCTGTTTGAGAATGCGCCTCTTAAATATCCTTTAACCCAAACATCCATGTCGTATGAAACACCTTGGGCAAGAAGAAGTTTTTCGGTGTTTCCGCTTGAAACGCCGTCAATTGTTACAATAACCCCTGGGAGATGCTCAACATAGAATGTTTTTTCAACGGTTTCGCCAATATGGTTTCCGTTTGCATCTTTCAAAATAATGTAAATTGTAACGCTTGAATTATCTGAAAGTCTTTGGTCGGCAAAAGTTCTAAGCGAGAAACTTCCGTTTTTAATTAAATTTCTTGAAATTGAAATTCCGTTTCCGGTTGCCCTTGCCCCGCTAACAACGTTTGAAGTTGTTCTGTCATATAAATCGAAAACAAGATTATATTCGTTTGACGACGCATTAACAATTTCAATTGTGTCAAAATATGTGAATTGAGGTGTTAACGCAAGTTCAATTAAAGAATTTTGTCCTGGAATTAAAACTCCGCTTGGAATGTATGAGAAGTCTGTAAATCCATATTTTTGTTCGTCAAGCGAAACAATTGGGTAAAGCGTTGCAGAAATTGAAATTAAACTTTGAGGGTTAATTTCAAGATTAATGTTTGCTTGTTTATTATTTGAACTTGAAATTTTGATTATAAAATATTGTTTTTCGCTGAAATTTTGATTATTTTCATCAATTTTAAACGAAAGTGCAAACTTATTGTTTGTTTTGCCGTTCATGTTAAATGTTATTGAGTTAATTGTTTCACTGTTTGAATATTTAACTCCGTTGTAGGTTGCAACAACACTTAACATCATTGTTTGAACTTCAAGTTCTTTTCCGTTTGCTCCAATTGGAATTATTGAAATTTTTATTGTTTCATTTTCGTTTAACGAATCAATTTCAACATCAAGTGCTTTTTCATAGTATGGTTCAAAAACAATTGTGTCTTTCGAAATGTTGATTGATTTTGTTGTATTTTCGAAATTGAAATATGTTTTAACTTTTTCTTGAAGTTCCAAATTGTCGCTTTCTTTAATCTTTTCAATTGCAAGTGATGTGCTTGTGTAAATATTTCCGTCTTCCGCAGTGAATTCGATGTATGGAACAATTTCAATTGCATATTTTCCAACTTCGCCAACAACTGCAAGTTGATAGGAATCGGAACTTATTTTAATAAGCCTAAAAGCAACTCCATCTTTCTTTGCTTCGCCTTCCTTAACGATAATTTCCTCGTTGTTTTCCCCTTCAAGTGCTTTAACTTTAAGCAAAATTTTAACATTTGAAGGAACTGCCATGTCATAAATGTTAAACTTATCTAAGAAATTAATGTAAAGCAACTTGCTTTCTGTTGCATCGAAAACAACATACTTAATTGCGCCGTCGTTATTTTTAATTTCGTTAGCTTTATTTGAATCTAAATATACTGATACATTATTAGTATAATTAACAACCTTAATATAAAGTTTTTGTTCTGTTCCGTTTGAAACATATTCGCTTGATGCGGTTAAAACAACTTCGCCAGTTTTCTTAATTTTAAGAAGACCGTTGGATAATATTTCAATAATTGAAGAGTCGCTTGACGAAATTTGATAGCGTCCGTCAATTTGACTTGTTAAAAGTGAAGTTAAATTAATTAAGTTTTTAGACGCCATAAGGTCGGCATAATTTGAGTTTGTGCTTTGATAGTAATACAAATAGAACGCAACGTTGCCGCTAACATCTGTTCTCATTTCAAATTTCTTTGAATCTTCTGTTAACGCAAGACCAATTTCGCCTGTTGGAATGAAAATAAACTCAAACCCTTCGGTTTCTTTTAATTCTGTTTTTGTTTTTCCAACATTTTCTTCGCCATCTTGTGTTCCGCCCGCTCCGTTAAAGCGTCTTGCGCGAAGAGAGCTGTCCCCGCGAGCGAAAATTGCATAATTTTCAGAGGTAAGTTCCTTTTCTACCGTTTCTGCTATAACAGAATTTTCGCCAATTACATATGTAATTCCGTTAAGGCTGAATTTTTTATCGGTTACATCAATTGATTGCTCTGTTTCTTCAATTGTGTAGGTAATTTTTGTTGGATTTTCCAAATTATCAATTGCAAATTCAATTTCTGAAACTGTGAACTTTGAATTTTTAATTGCATATGATTTTGCCTTTGCATTTGCAATTGCAACAACATAGTTCGCTGTTCCTCCTTCTTGTTTTCCAATAATAAGACCAAATTCGCCGCTTGAAATTAAATCTGGCTTATCAACAATTGTTTGACCAATATATGAAATGAACGACGAGTTGTTAAGTTGACCATCTGTCATTTTCCCAACAATTCCGCCAACATTTCCAAGCCCAACAATAAGCGCGTTTTCTTCGCCATTTCGGTTGGATTTGAACAAATTTTCAACAATAATTGATCCAAGAATTCCGCTGTTTGTTCCAACTGCTCCGCCAACTTGCGTTCCGCCGCGAACATAAACTTGAGAGCGCGCTTTAATGATTTGCCCGTCGTTTTGTCCAACAATTCCGCCAACATTTTGGAATTTGTTTGCGTTGATTTCCCCAATTGAGGAAACATCAAAAATTCCTTGCATTTCCTCAATAATTGCCGAACTTTGATATCTATTTAATCCAACAATTGAGCCAACTCCTTCAACGCTTCCTGCGTCAATCCCAATATTTTTGCTTGCATAACGAACATCAATTGTTGCGTTAACCGATGCAAAACTGTTGTTAAATTCAACAAGCCCTTCCTCAATTGTTCTTTCAATTCGTCCGCCCGAGTTTCTTCCCGCAACGCCGCCAACATAAAGAATGTGCGCTGGCCCAGCAACCAAGGTTGAATCGATAAAGTTTATTCTTCCGCCAAAAAGCATGTTGTTTGTTGAATTGCTTGTTATTGAAGTTGAAATTGAGCGCATGTTTTCGCCAAACATTCCGCCAATGCTAAGGGTGTATCCGCCCTTAATTGTAACTTTCATTTCGCCTGGCTCGGTGATTAAAACCGAAACATTTTCAATTGTTCCGTTGTTTCTTCCCGCAAGCGCGCCAAGGAATCCGTTATATGAAGGTGCGCGGTTAAGGTCTTCGTCGCTTTCAATTTGGAATAAAACATTTGAAAATTCGAAAGAAATGTCGCGAATAAATGCTTCCGAGCCAATTTCCGTGAACAATCCGCCAAAATATGTTTTTTCGTTGTCGTTCCAATTTAATCCAGCAACTTTAATATTTTTGAATTTTGCATTGTTCCTTCCGGTAATTCCTCCCGAAAGAACAAATTTTGAAGGATCCCATTGAACTTCGCTAAGATCAATTTCGCCCGAAACAATGTAGTATTTTTCAAAGTCGGTTGCAACCATCTTTTGAACGTCGCTTTCAAAATTGATGTAGTATGGAAATTGTTGACTTCCGTTTGAAATAATAACTGGAATGTCCAAATATGTTTCATAATCGCTTGCCGAAGTGTAACTGTCAAGCGCAATAATTCTTAAAACACCTTCGCCAGCAACATTTTTATCTGCAAGTTTAAGGGTTATACTGCTTCCTTGAACAGCAATTTCAACGTCACCCTCTTTAAGTCCCGAAGTTTTTGGAATGAAAACATATGAAAGAGAATTGTTTGTTGCATCAAGAGGATAGGTTGAAACGTCAAGTTTTCGTTCGGTCGTGAACGAATCGAGTTCAACGGAAGATGTTTGACTGTTAATAACCTCAATTTTTGTTGCTCTTTTAACATTAAATTGAACAAACCTAACAAAATTTCCGCCTTCCGAACTGTTTGTTGAACGGTCGATGCTTGCAAGAAGGGTCACTTTTCCAAGCGTAAGATTTCCGTTTGAATCAAACAAATCGTCATTTGTGATTTTGCAAATTAATGTTCCTGTTCCTGCGCTTGCTCCTGTTCGATAGAAAACAAATTCAAAAATGTCGGTAACAAGCGTGTAAGATTCTTCTGTGTTAACTTCGCTAATAACATTTGCATTTGTTGAGAATGTTATTGTTTTATAGATTTCTTCGCGGATTTCGTTTGGAAGAATGTTAATTTGAAGAGTTGCCGTTGCAAGATTTCGTGAGTAGTAGCCAACGGTTAAGTAATCATACAAACTGAAAGTTGACGAGCCAAAGTTTGTTGAAATGCTGAAATTTTCAATTTCAACAATCGACGAAATCAAAATTTGTTGAACAACAACCGCTTTTGTAACAACAACCTCATTTTCAACATATTGATAGGTTATTGAAATTGTAAGTTCGTTTTTATTAAATTCTTTAATGCAGGTTAATTTTCCGTTTGAATAATCAATGTTTTCCCCTTCGGTTGAAACCATAAGAACTTCCCCGCTTGCCGAAACAACAAGAGGAATTAACGAATTTTTCTTAACCAAAGCATATTGATCGTAAAGTTTTTCGTTATATGAATAGTTTGAAACAACCGAAATGATGTTGGAATTTTGCTCTGCTGATGGAACAAAAACATTAACATCACTAACGCTTTGAATAACATTGAAAGTGAATGTTCTTGAAATTCCGTTTCCAACAACAATTTTGAAACTGCCCGTTCCAGTTCCTGTTGCAAGAATTGAAATTGACGACCCGTCCTTCGTGATTTGAATAATTGGGGAAGACGAAACAATAACGAAATCGGATATTGCTCCGGTAAGCGCCCCGCTTCCAACATAGCCGTTGATTGAAAGAACAAGCGAGTTTCGCGCCGCATAGCTTTGCGTTTGTTTAATTCCCGAAACAATTTTCCCGGACGCGTTAAGATCGAAAACATAACTTGAAATTTCTTCCCCGTTTTCTTTGTTGAAGAAGAAATTTGTTGGCGAGTTAGCCGCATTAAGCGTAATCGTCTTTTCCGTAACAAATTCAACGCCCTCAAATGTGTAGGCAACGCGCGCAGTTAAAGTGAACGACCCAACAACTCCTTCGTTTGCTTTAATGAAGAAATTTTCGCCGCTCTTAAGAACAATTTTTGTTGCGCCAAGTTCCGAAACACCAAGTTTTTCGTTGCCAACAACGTCAAAAATCTTAAATGCAAGCGCGCTTTCGCCTGGAATAATAAGCGAAATTTCCGCTTTCGAGAACTCATCGCTCGTGTTTGTTGTAACCGCAAACCTTGAGCCGTATGTCCCCGTGTAGTAATCATAAATCGTGTATGTGTTCGAGAAATCTTCGTCCTCGCCTGGCTTTGCAAAAGTAACAAGATTCGACGCACTCTTAAACTCAACATTTGCCGAAATTATTTCGCCATATGTATATCGCCCCGTTTTAAAGCCAAATTCAACCTCATAACTTGAAATTCCTTCATACTTAAGTTCAAATTTGTAAACCCAAGCCGAAAAATCTGGATTTGAAACGTTAATCAAACTTCCATATTTCGAAGTTAAAAAGTTCGCTGGAGTTATGTGTTCTTGGTCGGAAACTGTTAAAAGCAGGTTCGTTCCTTTCGCTGTTGCAACAATTTCCAAACTTTCTTCTTTGCAGTTCGCAATAACATAAAGTTCTCGAACTCCATAGTTAATTTCGCCAAGCGAAACATTTCGAATAACAGTTATTGTTTTTCCTTTTTCAAGAATTGGATATGTCTTTTCGCCGTTGGAATAAACAAGTTTTCTCATACTTAAATCCGAAAGCGAATCAACAATAACAACAGATATCGTTTGAATGCTTCCGTTTCCCGAAAGACGCAACGACTTAACCGTAATTTCTTTGCTTTCGGAAATATATCCCGTTGCGGTTTCGCTTGGAACTGTTGAAAGAACTGTTTTCCCGTCTTTTGTTAAAAGGGTTTCGCCGTCATAAAATTCAACCTCTCTCAAATTCGTTTCCGCAGGGAAGAAATTGAGATATGCCTCTGGCGAAATTGTTAATTCCTTTCCGCGTTCAAGATAAATTGTTGCGTTGGTTTTAATGCTGAATGAAGAAAGCTTTTCAATTGCCTTAACAACAATTTTCGTGGATTTCAAGAATTGCCCGGTTTTAACAACAACTTCCGCTGTTCCTGCCCCAACAGCAGTTATAACAACCTTTTGCTTGCCAAATCCCGCGTTTTCTGGCTTGGAAACTTGAATGCAAGACGAATCGCTTGAAACGAAAATTTTGTCGCTCATTCCGTCTTCAAAATTTTCAATCTCAAAAATCAACTCGCGCGATCCGTTTTCTTCGCTTCCAACAACCAAAGAAACCGCGTTCCCGTCCTTAACCGAATTGTTATAGCCAAAACCTTTTGAAAGGTTATCTTTTTCCCCTTCCAAAAGCAAAATCTCATTCGAAATTGAATCCAGTTGCGACGAAGAAAGCTGACTGTCGAGCCCGGCAACAGTCTTAATTGAAACATTCTCGCCTCCTTCTTTTGCGCAGGCGGCAAAAACGCCGCCGCAAACCGCAACAAGAATCAAAACTAATAAACTAAAAATTCTTTTCTTCATTCTTTTATCCTTTTAATTTTTCTGGAACGCTCATCTTCCTAGAGACGTATTAATAACAATTCTTAATTTTGAGAAACCAGTAGCATTAACAGAGGAAATCTTGGAAAAACCTGAACCACTAAAAACATATGCAGTATATTTACTCGATAAATATTTTTCCCCGTTCAGATATTTTATAAGATCGTCCTGTGTTACAGCTAGTTCCTTTCCAATAAATGCAAGGGTTTCTCCATTTTTGACCACCACTGCAACTGTTCTTCCATCTGTGGCAGTTCCCCAGTAATAGAAATTGTTTCCATCTTTTTTATAGGTTGGTTGATTAAATCTTGTATTAAATTCAACATCGCAATAGAAAACATTTTTTACCATGCCAGAAGTTTGAAATTCAGACTCTATTAAAAATTCCGTCTCTCCATAATCTAATAATTGTTGAATTGAATCTTGAAATAAAGACTCATTTGCTCCATTAAACAATTTATAGCTATTCCCATCTATTGTATATCGTTTAGTTGTTACCAAGTTATCCTCTTTTAGTAGATAAAATAATTTATTTTCTTTATCAATAACATAGTGTAAATCCTTGCCTTCCGTGCTAATAATTACGCCACCATTATTAAATTTTAAGTGGTATTTTGTAGCTAAGGAACCCTTATTCTTAAAAGTAACATCTCTTGAATTATTAATTATAAAAGATTGACCTTCAGTCCCTAAATTAAATTCAACATTTTCATTATATTGATAACAATCATAATTATCAATAAAGGCAGCATAAACTTGAATAAAACCCAAATTTGCAGAAGAAGTCAAAATGGCTGACCAAGTATGCTCTCTAAAATCAATGTTTTCCATTATTTTTAAATATGTTGAACGAACAAGAGGAATATCAATATCCATGCTAAGTTCTGTTTTGCTTCCCTCTCCAAACATCCCCAAAACATTAAGGACACCTAAGCCTGTGAAATTGACAGCATGTTGATGAGCCTGCGCTATCCAAGCAAAATCCTCTGCAGTGTAAATTAAGTATTTACCATCTTCCATCTTAGGTTCTTTTAACCCCCTTACAGATGACCAATAATCTGGACTGCTTTTAGCTGTTTTTTTAAGAATTGTGTCATCTTTATTTCCATTTCTTCCATCTGTTGAGTCAGAACCTTGCCCAGAAGCTGAACCGCCACCATAACAGTTGGTTATTGTTGCAATGTCACTTCCAATTTGAGCTCCCCAGCCACTTGTTGTTGGTGCCGTGATTTCCCCTGTGTTGGCGCAACTTTCAATTTTCCCAATGTTGTTTTTTCCTCCAGGATATGTGCCACCAACGATACCACCTGCAAAACATTGTGTTGAATTATTGGCAACGACTTTAGCGGAATTGAGAGAATAACTAATATTATCATTTTTGATTAATCTACCAACTATACCCCCAGCATAACTAGAGGCAGTAACGTTTCCTGAATTATATAGGTTTGTTAACTGTTCTGACTCTAACTTGACTGATTTTACAGTTACTCTAACTAGTACCCCATATAATAGCCCTGCGCGTTCATGATCAATTGTGCGTATTGAAACATAATATTTTAGTCCGCTTTGTGAAGAATCGGTTAAATAAACAGAAATGCTTTTTTGAGGAGAATTAGTATTAATATCAAATGAAACGTAATCGCCATCATATGTAACACTTCCCAATTTAATTGTTATATAAAATTTATTAAGAGAAGCAACAGAGTTATCAGTATCGGCTTTTGCATAAATATAATAATTTGAATTATCATATTCTCCACCTAGATAAAATGTGTGGCTTTGATGATTGGATGATGAACCTCCATATAGTCTATCTTCCCCAGTCATAATTTCTTGATACTGATCTAATTTTGGCTCTACACCCAAGAATCCAACAATTCCGCCTGCATTAGTTGTTCCAGTTATTGAACCATAGTTTTGAGAGTTAGAAATTGTTGAGCCTTGTTGTTCTCCAACAATTCCGCCTGCGCTTGTTCCACTAACATTTCCATAATTGCGGCAATTTGAGATTTCCTTTGAGCTTACAAGTTGCGCAACAATTCCAGCAGAACGCGACGCATCTTTAATAACGCCAAAGTTTTTGCATCCAGTGATTGAGTTGGTGCCCTCTGCATATCCAACAATCCCGCCGGCATTATTTTTTGCTGTAACTGTGTTATAGTTTGAGCTGTTTGAAATTGTTCCATTTGCTATTGAGCCAACAAGCCCGCCATAAGAATTAGTATTGTTTCCATTGTTGGAAACAGTTGCTCCGCTGGAGGATACATTACTTACATATCCATTTACAATTCTTCCAACAACACCGCCAACATCTTCAGTTGATTTTAATGTTGTTCCGTCTTTATAAATAAATCCACAGTTTTGAATTGTTCCACCATCTAAATAACCAAAGAAACCAACTCTTGCATCTTTGATTGCAAATTCTGGAATATTATAAATTTTATAATTCTTCCCATCAAAAACCCCTTTAAAAGCATCTGTTTCTGTTCCAATTGATTTCCAATTTGCAAGCCCTGCTGCGCTTAAATCAATATCTGAAAGAAGAATATATTTTTGAGCCCAAGAGTTGAATTCCGCTTCCGCCTGAGTTTGCAATTGAGCAAGCTTCCCCGCATTTGGAATTTGAATATACTGATTTTTTACGTCACTTACTTCTATAGATACTTTTTTTGTGTCTATCTTAAAATCAAGGATAATACTTCTTCCAAAATAATCTATAATTGAAAAGCTTAAAGTAACGTTTCCTGTCTCACTAAAAGATGGAGGAGTTGATTGCAAATTAACGAACTTATAATAACCATTATCTATCCATATATATTTTTCGTAATATCCAAGTCTATCACCTAAATAAATGCTATATAATTTCCATTTAGTTAATCCATAACTTCTTATATACTCAAGTTTAGGTTGATATTTTTGAGGATTGTCAATTTCACTTAGCGAAATAGATGAATAACCCGAACTTCCTCCAGTATTATAACGTAAGTAATCAAACCCGGAATATGCATTGTTTCCAAGATATGGATAACCGAAATTAACGCGAAAATCTTGTTTCCAGTTGTTGTTCCCCTTTAAATTCCCCAATATATCTGTTGAGCCAGTGGTTACTGTTGAAAGCTCGTCGGTTGATTTTCCTGTTAAGCTTAAGCCGAAAGTTGAATCATTGTATGCATTTTTTGCTGCATTTTCATCATAGAAACAATTTTCTGCAACAAAATATTGATATATGCAGTTTTTTGAATCAATTGCAGAATAACAATTTTGGATTACCCCTTGAGTTAACTGTCTGCAATCGGCTAATGCGTATTCAGCTTTTTCATGAACTGCGCCTGTTGCATAGGAATTTTTAATTACTCCTGGCGTGCCTTCATTTCCGTTTGTTGGCGTTCCTTGCGTCCCACAAATTGAAACCAATCCTGCATGAAGTGATTTAACATTGAAAACAACTCCGCTGTCGGAAATTAACCCAGAATTATATTGAGCAATTCCTGCGTTAAAGGAATATAAAACATTTCCAAAGCCTGCATTTGTTCCAGCAAACCCTTTTGCGTAAACGTTAACGGCAAAAATTATGCCTTTGTTTTCGTATGCAACTCCGCTTGGCAAGTCTTCTTCCTCAAACTCATTTCCCCTAACTCTTCCCGCATCTTTCGCTTCAGTTGTTGAAGTTACAACAAAGCGGATTCCGGAAACCACGCCAGTTTCTGAAATCTCTTTAAATGGTGTTGAATCGGAGCTGAAAGTCATTCCGTCGCCAACAAGGTGTCCGTTAAGTGTAAGATTTTTAAGATTATCTGAATTACCCCCGAGGAAGTAATATTTGCCTTTCACGGTACTATTATAGTTTCCGCTTATATAATGAATTGGATCAAATTTTGAACCTGATTTTTTTAAGTCGTCACTTAAGCTTCCAATGAAATTATTTTCACCTGAACTTAATTTCGTAAGAATTGGGTCATGTCCTGCGACTTTTCCGCTTTGATAATATAAGTTTTGACCAATTGTGTCGGTTGCAAGGTTGATTTGGTGGCAATAGAAGTTTGTAAGGTCCTTACCCTCTTCCTTTCCTGTTGTAACCGAACTTGCTCCCGTTCCAACAAGTGCGTTAATGTTTGTCTTATCAAGAGAAGCAAGCCTTGTTATATACATTGATGTTAAGCTGTAGTTGCTTGAAAGGGTTGTTGCGCCGCCAACAGTTCCAACAAGCCCGCCAACGGTTAGGACGTCAATTTCAAATTTGCCACCATTAAGCAATTTTGCGTTTTTAAGTTCAACATTTCCCCAAGCGTAACTTCCCGAAATTGTTCCGCCGTTGAAAGTTCCAACAAGAGCGCCAGCGTTGATTTTTCCTTGAATTGTTCCATTGCCAAAGAGAATATCTCCGCCAACTCGAGCATTTTCAATTGCGTTTTCGCCTTTATTGCTAAGAACTCCGGCAATAAGCCCGACATTAACTGTTGAGTTTCCGCCAATTGCAATTGGAGTTTTATCCTCAAGAGTTGCTGGGAACGAAATGTCGCCCATAACTGAAGCATTTTTGATTGTTGCTTTTTCGTTTGCAAAGCCAACAAGCCCGCCAACATATGTTGTGCTGCTGCCTTCGTCGCTTGCTCCATCAACGCGTTCAATTTTGATTGAACCTGTTGTTGATCCGTCTTTGCTTTCACCAAATGCAACTTCATCAAGTTCTAACTGACCTTCAACTCTTCCAACAAGCCCGCCAATGTATCTTGTTGTTGCGGTATATCTTATTGTTAAATCGCCATAGTAGCCGCTGTTTGAAAGAGTTAATTTGTCTGCTCTTCCAATAAGTCCGCCAATTGCAATTGCATTATTACTTTCTGACGAATCGGAACCTGCTGCAGACGAATCGGAACTTGTTTCTGTTAAATCGGAACCTGTTATTGTTATGTTTTTATAGTATTTAATTCCGCCGCTTTCGCCAATTGTTGCATCGCCAACATAGCCGAAAACAGAACCAACAGAAGAAATTATTGTTTTAGTTATTTGTTCGTTTTCATCTTTAACTTGATATGTTTTTGTTGCAAGGTCGGTAACTCTTAAGTCTGCAAACATTCCGAAGATTGTTGCGTTTCCCGCTCTTCCCGCAGCGCCGCCAATAACAAGAGTTGTTGGTGTTTTCTTTGAATTTTCGCCTTCGCCTACAGTAGCGTTTTGAATTGTCCCTTGGAAACTTGGATTGTCGTCTTTATTGGTTATTAATGTTCCAACATTGCCGAACAAGAGACCTGCATATGTTGTTGCCGCCTCGCCAATTGTTATTGTTACGGTTGTTAAATTCGCGTCGTTGTCAAGTCTATGAATTGTTGAATTTCCTTGCGCATTTCCAACAAATCCACCAACAGAAATTTTTTGACCCGCTGCGAAAGTTGTTCCAGTTAATCCAACATTAATTTCACTGTTATTACCAGCAGAACCAGTAACTTGCGAATTTTTGAAGTCATATTTTCCGCTTGTTTCGCCAAACATTCCGCCAACATTAAGTTCGCCAGATATTTTATCATTTGCTGTTATAGTTAAGTCCTTTACTATAACCTTGTTAATTTTAACGTATGAAATTGAGGTTGTGTTGTTTTTGCCGGCAATTGCGCCAATATAGAGTGCGTCGCTGATGTTGTTTATTTCAATTTCACAATTCGTTATTGTGATATTAGAAATTGACATAACATCTTCCATTGTTGAAGCAATGATTCCGGCAGCGTATGCCGCGCCATTCGAATCAATTTTTGTTGCCTTTGTAACTTTAATGTTAGTAAATTGAAGGTTATTTAAGTCTGCTCTTCCAGAAATTGTGTTTGCAAGAACAGCAGATTCAATTTCGCCGATGTCACCATTTCTTTTTGCAAGATTGAAGCTAAGACCAGAGATTGAACCGCCTTTAACAACGTTGAAAAGTGGGCGTGTAATGTTTGTTAACTCGTAAATCCATTCGCTATTTTCTTCAGCCGCAGCAAGTTCGCCATACATAACGCCAAGGAAGCGTTGGAAATATGTTCCGCCGTCGCCAAGAGAAACTTGCGATTGAATAACGCTGACATCGAAAATAAGTTTTCTGCTTTCTTTGTTAATTAAAAGTCCAGCAAGTTCGCTTGCCGTGAAAGTTCCCCAAGTGTTTTTGTTTGCTGGGTCATATTCATATGGATTGAACGAGGTTGTTGGGTCGTCGCCAAAGATAACGATGTTATCGCCCTTATAATATTTCTTTAATTTAAGAATGTCTTTTGGTTTTTCAATGTAAATTGTTTTTGTTGAAACGCCATAACTGAACGATGGGAAAATTCTTCCGTCTTTAAGTTCCCAAAGGCTTGCATCCCAGTCTGCGCCAAGGAACATTTTGTTAATGACTGAAGCATCGTAGTCATAGCCACGATAGGAGCTTAATCCTCCGTCGAGAGTTAACCCGTCTGGCGCTAAGGATTTTTCCTCTTTCTCGCCTTTATTGAAGTTAATTTGAAGTTGCTTATAGGTTATGAAATCGTTTGCATAAACCTCGTCGGAAATTGTGTATTTGAAAATTCTATCATTTTCCGAACCTTCAAGTTGTTTCACTTGGTCTCCAATTAAAGTTCCAAATCCATTCATCTCAATTGCAACAATTTTTCCTGTTGTTTGGTCGAGTTGAACGTTGTATGTTACTCCATTGATTTCAATTGTTTTAACTTCTTTAAATTCTGTTGGGTTTTCGCCTTTTTCGTCAGTGACCGCAAACTCGACAGTAACCCCTTCGCCGTTTTGATATTTAAGCTTCCCGTCTTCAAGTGTTAAAGTTTGCGGAACTGAATTGATTACGTTTGCTGCGTTAATTGCACCAATTAAATGTGAATTTGTTTTTGAAATGAAGTTGATTGCAACGCAACGTTCGAAACTTACAGCAGCATTTGCGTGGCCGATAATTCCGCCTGCAATTTCTCCGTCAACATCGCCGAAAGCATAGATTTCAATTAAATCTAATCTAGTGTTGGTAAAGCCAATAACACCGCCCGCAATTGCCTTGTTTAATGCAACATCAACGCGGCTGTAGGAAACGGTTATGTTCCCGCCAAGCATTTGTCCAACAAGTCCGCCAGCATATATTTCGTTAGTGCCTGTTCCAATGCTGTTGAAAAGTTTTGTGTTTCCGCGGAAGATTTCGCTTTCGTTGTTATAGTAGCCTTGAAGGTTATCTTCAATTTTCTTTTGAATTGAGTTATCGTGCTCAATTCTAAGTTCGAAAAGATCGCCTTTGTTAACACCAACAACGCCGCCAATTGTGTTTTCATATGTGATCAATCTTTGGTTAAGAGAATCTTCGCTCCCCTTTAAAACAAAAGCTGAATCAACAAGATATGTGCTTGCGCCGTTATATCCAACAACGCCGCCAACAATGCTTCCTTGAACAGAAACTTCGTTTCCAATGAAAGTTAATTGTTTTGCGTTTGGTAAAGATGAAATAACGCTTTGGTCGTTAAGGTCTTCATAAATATCCAAAAGACCAATAACGCCGCCAGCAAAACTGTAATCTTTGTTTTTATCGGTTAAAACGCCGTTAACAACAGTTGCGCTGCTTCTTAAAACATTGAGTATGTAGTTGTTTAAATCTCTCTTCGCTTGTGCATTTCCAGAAATAACTGAAATTGAGGAAACAAGGTTTGAAACTGTGCTGTCGCCAACAACTGCTCCAACAACGCCCCCAACAATGTTCTGTCCGGAAATTTTTGAACGACCTTCGCCTGTTGCCGTAACAGGTTCAACAGTTATGTTAGCAAGCGACGAATTTGAAACATATCCTGCAACAGCGCCAGCATAAATTCCATTTTGCCCCGTTGTTACGCTCTTAACAGTTAATTTGGCATTTTTGAAAACACCGCCGCCAGTTATTCTTGAGAACAAGCCAACAGAACTTTGGTTATCAAGCGAAACTTCAACATTCGCAATTGTTAATGCATTTCCGTCGAATGTTCCAAAGTTTGTGCTTCCGTTTCTTGCCAAATCCATGATTGAAGATGAAATTTTAACGTTTTCAACGTAAGTTAAACTGTCGAAGTCAATTGACGCAACAAGACGATAACTTCCAAAAACAATTCCTAAGTCTTTGTTATACATTTGGCTTATCGCGTAGTATGCGTTCTTAACAAGCCCTGTTTCTTGCCCAAAAACTCTGTTAAATTCATCGGCAGAGCGAATTATGATTGGATTTGCTTGACTTCCATATTCATATCCTGGAATGTATGGATAAATATTGATGTTTTCAATTGAAGAGCCGCCAGAAACTAAACTGCTATAGTTTTTAATAACTCTTCTAACCGAAATTGCCTTTTGATTTGCGCTAACAAGTTGTGGCAAAAGCCCGTCCCAAGCCCAAACTCCGTCATTTCCGTTTTTCTTGGTTGTTAAAGTTAAGCCATAGAAAGTGTCGCTTCTTAAGGTTGAAATTTGAAGGGCAATTGCTCCCGTGTTATATTTTTCTTCCAAAACAGATTCGGTGTCTTGTTTCTTAACAAGATAGTAACAGTTAACAAGCCCTTCTTCTGCGTTTTGCATAATTTCGTCGCGCGCGTTTTTGCCCGAGAATGGCATTTGAGTTGTAAGCTGCCCAACAATTGTTGATGCGCTGTAGCATCTTGCAACTTTTCCGCTTGTGTGGTTGTTATAAACAAATCCAGAAACAATTCTTCCCGTGCTTTCTCCTGCAAGGCGAATGTTTGTGTAGCAATCGGAAATTGATCCATAGTTTTCATATGCGAACCCAGCGCTAATTCCTTGCGCAACAATTCCTCCGCCTGTTATGTTAACGCTTGTGTCGGAATCGAGTTTAATTCCTTCAACAAACGAACCAAAGATTGTTCCTTCCATATTGTTTGCAACAACAAATCCTGCTGTTTCGCTAAGCGAACCAGAGGTTGTTTGGTTAACTATTTTCCCGTTTGCAAAGTATGACGCTCCAACAACACCATTGTTTGTTATAACAAAGCCAGACATATTGCCTTGCCCAATAATGTTGAACGCGCCATAGTTAAACACTTCTGTTACAACTTCGTCGTCAACATATGAAATATGTTTGAAGCCTTCAACAACCGCAACTCCGTTTTCGCGGAAGATTGTTTTTGCCCCAACACGGCTGTTTGTTATGCTTGAATTATTGCTTACAACAAGCCCTGCAATTTGAGAAGAAACATTATCTGCTTTTTGTTTGCCTTCCGAGCCAAAGTAAATTCTTATTCCAGCATCCGACGAAGGTGAATTTTCCCCGCTTTCAAGGTCGAGAGAAACAACTTCACAGTTATAAATAATTCCGCTGTTTGTTATTGCAAGCCCGCCAAAATTGAAATTTGTTACAGAAGTTGGAACAATGATATCGGCAAGTTGTCCATAGTTAACAACAAGGTTTTTAACTGTTGAATTGCTTGCAACAGCAACAAAAAGTCCAAGGTTAACGCTGTTTCCTGTTGGAATGTTAAAGTTTTTAATTGTTATAACTTTATTATTTCCGTCTAAACTTGCAAAATTTGTTGTTTCAAAAGGTGTGAAATTTTCAAGAACAATATCATTCATTAAAATAAAGTTTGTTGAAGCATATTGATTTCCGCCTGATGTTAAATATTCAACAAATTGTTCGGCATTTTCAATTGGAGTTGGCTTATCTTCGTCGGAATAAACTTGAACATTGACAACAAAATTATATGTTATATATTGGTCATAATCTAATCCAGGAACACGATAGCCAATTTTAATTGTCATATTAACGCCGCCAACAGATTTTCCTGTTATTTTAAGTGTTGTTGCATCAATATTGGTTGAATTTTTATCTCCATTATATTTAATGTTGAAATATGGATTTTCTTGGGTTTCGCCCGTAATTGAGTTAATGTATGGGGTCATATCGCTTGTGAAATACAAATCATGAGCGATGCTGCAATTTGTTGTTGAAACGTGAGTTGGATAGCCTGAGTTAACTTTGAAATCTCTATCAGTGTTAATAACATATTGATAGTTTTTATCTTTTCCATCAACTTTGTTTTCAAAGAATTGTTTATAGGAAACAGAGTTAACAAACTCTTGCTTTCCTTTTTCAATTCTTTCAAATGAAGATTCTTGCTCTGAACTTGTTTTTTCTGGCGTTTTTGAGAAAATAAACTCAAAATTCAAGTCTTTTTCAATTGCTGCTGGGGTGTTGAAAACATTGTCGTCGTCGGCATTGCCTTTAATTTTAATTCCCTCAACAAGGAAATCCACAACGCGAATTTCAACCGAATCGATTGTTGATTCAAGTTTTCCGTTAATCATCTTGCTAACAGTTGTTTGAACATTGAAAACACCGTCGCTGTTAAGTTCCGCATCAAGACCAATTGTTATTGTTCCGTTATAAACTTTTCTGTTGTTTTCAACTTCATATTCCGCAGTGTTAAAGTATAATGCAACAAAATCGTTAACATTATTTATGTTACTTTCAAAATTTGAAAGTCTGTAATCGGAAAGTGTTTGGCTTTGGTTAACGCTAATTCTAATTGGATAGGTGTTTCCTCTTGCAAGAGTTGCGTCTTTCCCGCCATTAATTGTTATTTGTGCGCCGTCAATTGTTTCGGAAAGAAGAGTTATTGTTTCCGATTTTGCAACATATTCGTTTCCGTTTTCGTCAAGCGCATAAATTGTTATGTTAATTGGGAAATAGAGTCCTTCGTTAACTGTTTCAAGCATCTTTGTTCGAACATAGATGTTTCCGCTTGCAACAAGCGCTGGGTCGGAAGGTTTTGTTATTGTTAAAACATTTCCATCTCTAACGCTCAAATAGCCTGTTGTTGAAGAAACAGGAAGGTAGTATTGCCCCGATTTATACATTTGTTCAAGCAAAATATAGTTTTGCCCGTCAACCAAGTCGCTTGTTAAAACAATTCGGCTGAAATTTGCATAGGTTGGATAAAGTCCAATTGTTAAAAGTCCGCTGTCGCCAGGCATCAAAACTGAACTTGGTTCGTCTTGAATTTTAATTCCGTTTTCGGTTGAGTCTTCTGTTCGATTGTTATGAACATAGGTTACATTCAAAATCTCTTGTGGTTTAAGTTTTAACACTAATGTGCTTGTTTTTTCCAAGCCGCTGTCGCTGAATGTAACTGTGTAGGTGCTTGTTTTAACAATTGTGTTTCGAACATCTTCGCGAATGCTAATTAGTGTTTTATTAACAATTTTTCCGTTTTTATATCCACTATTATCGGAAATTATTTCAAAAATGTTGCTATTATTTATAACTTTATATTCAACATCACCAATTTTAATATCTTTTGAAACCCAAATAACTTTTCCGCTTTCGTCGCGAAGAACGATAAGAAGTTCGTCTTGTTCGTTTGATGTTTGAAGTTCGGAATCAACAGAAACAACGCTTGAAGGGTCAATTTCTGCTTCTTTAATTGAAATTAAAATTCTGTCTGCTTTAATTGAAACATTTGCAAAGAAATTATCGCTATATTGCTTCAAAATTTCATTAACAGTTTCAATGAAAGTTGTAAGATTAGTAACATTTTTAAAATTTTGGTTTTGCGATTGCAAAAGCGATTTAACAACAAATTCATAATCTTTGCCAACTTCTGCGCCTTCAAGAGGTTTAATTGTTAAAGTTCCTTCTGCAAATTTTCCTTCGTCCGCTCCGGCTGTTAATCCTAAGATTTCAAAAATTTCATCTCTTCCAATGTCATATGCCATTGCGTTTCTAACAAAGTTGAAAACCGTGTTAGCAAGAGAAATTGTTGTTTTTTCCGAAATAGTTATATAGCTTAATTCATTCTTATATATAAAGATTGTTTCATTATTGATTAAATCTGTTTTTGTGCTAACCCCTTGGAAAATTTGAACATCTCCAATTGGATTAATAACATAAACTCTAACAGTCTTTTTAAGATTGTCGGCTGAAATGTCGAAAGATTTATATAATGGCGAGAATGTTAAAACTGCTTCGCCTGTTCCAACAATTTGAATTTTTCCGCCAACAATTTGAACAACGCTCTTGTTATCGCTGCTTATAACAAATTGTCCAACGGTTCCTTCTTCGCCTTCCCCGTTGATGTTTCCAAACGAGAAAACATCGCTTATGTTAAGAGTGTTTAAATCGTGGAGTCTTGCTTCTTGCTCCGAGGTTAATTCACCAAGAACGCTGTAGTTGAAAAGAAGAAGGTTCATTATCCCTTTGTTGTTAACGTTCGACCTAAACAATTTGTTGTTTTCTTTGAATGAAAGTTCATAACTTGAAATTCTTTGTGTTAATTTCTTGTTTCTTAAAAGAGGAAGTTCGCCGTCTTTAAATGTCCATGTGCTGTTTGAATCCTCTTCTTCGTTTGCAATGTCCCAACCTGCGTTTTGGAAGTCTTCAAGAGTTGAAGGCATGTTTGATTCTTTAAAGGTTGCTTCAATAACTTTTAAAGTGTATGCAAAGTTGCTAATTGAGGCATTTAACATTTGTGAGTAATAAATATCGTAGAAAAGCAACAACGAATCAAAATCCAATTCATGTTCTGGGTTTTCTGGAACATTTTCAAAGAATGCAGTGAATGTTTTATTTATGGAAGAAAGAATGAGGTCAAGGCATGATTTAATTGTTGATGCGTTGTCAAGGGTTGCGCTTTCAATGTTAAGCATTGCGCTGCCTTGTTCAAGCAAAGTTTCTGCAAGGCTGAACTCGTTTTCAACATCAGTAAGTTTTTCTGGATAGTAATCTCTAATATATTGAACGAACGCAGATTTTAATGTTCCAAACTTTGTTTTATAGTTTGCAACATCTTCTTTAAGAGTTTCAAAGCCCGAAACAAATTGAGGAAGAATTGTTCCTTCAACAATTGTTTTAATTCTTTCTTTAAGTTCTGAAACAGTTAATGTTTCGGAAATTCCAAAGATATTTCCCATTAATTCTTCAAAAGTTATTCCATCTTCTCCGCCAATTGCGCTAATAAAGTCTTTGTTTGCGTAAAGCGCATCAAAGTTGTTATAAACCCAAATGTAGTAATATTTTGCATAGAAAATGTCTAAAACAGAAACTGATGGAGTTATTGTGTAAACTTGACCTTCCGACTCCAAGGTTTCTTCGAAAATAAATCTGAAATATGCAGTGTCGGTTGCGTCTTTAAGTTTGTCAATTATTTCGTTTGATCTAAATGCAAGATTTTCTTCAGATTTTGCCTCTGATTTTCCAATTTGAACGCCATTTGAACTTGTTCCCGCTTGTTCATCTTCAATTTCAATGTTTTTACCATTATTTGCTCTAACTCTAAGCCAGCAATAAGAACTGAAATCTTCAATAATAATGTTGTAATTAATTCCACGGAAAGTGAATGTTTCGGAAGTAATGTTGTCTTGGCTTGTGTTAGTTTTAAGATTGAACGTGAAATTCTTTTCAAATTCGGCCGTTCCGTCTTCGCCAACGCCCATTTTAACGGTAACAGTTAAGGTAACATCAGTGCCATTAATTGCGGTTTCATAGGATAAATATCCTTTTTGATTTAAGTTAAACCAACTCATGTTAACAAATGAACCAAGAGTTAAGCCATATCTCAAGTTAATTGTTTCATATCCGCTTTCGTTTGAACCGCTTCCAAACGATGAGTTATTGTTGAAAACTTCATCTATATTTAAGAATGGAGTGTAGTCAACATTTTGTCTTTTTAAGTAGGAAGAAACAAGTGTTCCCGTTCCTTGACCTGCATGGCCAAATGTTCCGTTTGAAACAACATAGGAATTTTTGATTTCGGAAAGTTCGCCAATTCCAATGAATTGCCCGTTAATTGTTGAATTGTTTTCGCTTGATTCCTCATAGCGAGCAATTGCATAGCAATCTTGAACGCGTGGGTTTGCGTTTCCTTTGTTTGCAGGAAGTTTTCCAACAAATCCGCCCGAAACCATGTTGTTAACAGAAATTGAGCCGTTGAAGATACATTCTTTAAGCGATGCATCTTTGCCTAAAATTCCAACAAGTCCGCCGCCATAAATTGTTTTTGTTGCAAAATCTGCGCTTGCATAAATTTTGTTGCCAGAAATTTGGAAACTTGCGTTGCCAATTGTGAATCTGTTTCCAACAATTGCAATTTCCTTATTTTCTTTATTTAATGTGAAAGTTAATTTTGTTGGATTTGTTAAGTCGTCAATTGTATATTGAACATTATCAAATTCGAAAGTGTTTTGGTTTAAGTAATATGTTGCAGTAACATTGCCCTTCCCAAGCGCTTTTCCATTAATTGTTCGATAAACCTCTTGGTCAATTTTTTCCGACTTAATAATTCCATCAAAAATGCTTGGATCAAAATCGGAACTTGAAGGAGCTTCAACTTTCGAACGGAAAATTGTTCCGCCATTGCTGATTGCGGCAATTCCGCCAACAGCAAAATCAATTGACGTTTTTGAATAGTCATATGTTTTTTTGTTAAGAGTGTAAACAGCAATGTTGAACAAAGATAATGTTAACACATTGCAGTTTGTTATATTTCCTTTGTTAAGAGCAACAATTCCGCCGGCTGTTTCTGCGCCATAAACACAGCCATAGAACTCATAGTTTCGAATTGAGCCGTTTTCGTCGTTAACGCCAGCAATTCCGCCAACGTTTGCGCCAGAAATTGAACCGCTGTAGTAAAGCCCGTCTTTTCCTTCAATAACACCTTTGTTAAGTCCAACAAGACCGCCTGTGTATTTAACAAGTTCTCCAGCAATAAGTTGCGAAGAGGTGTCAAATGGTCCCTTTTCGTTAATTGCATTATTTTTGTTGAGTGGAAGAATTAAAAATGAAATATCAAGAAGTTCAGTGCCCTTATTTCCAATTGTTGTTGCTGCAAGCGCTGTTACCAATGGGCTTTCATCGGCCACCATGGCAATCGCCCCGCCAATGTTTCGAATTGTTCCTTCGTTTATGTTTGCAAGCCCGCCATAATAAGTTGTTTCGTCTATTGTTGAACGAAGTTCAATCATATCTTTAACAGATAGTTCAGATGTGATGTTTGCGTAATAGAAGTTTTCAACAACTGCTTCGGATGTTAATCTTTTGAAAAGAGGTTTTGTTGTTAAAATGTAGTATGAACTTCCTTTTGCGCCAAACAATTTACCCGAGAAATTTTCAACAGGAACATAGTCGCTTGGGAACTCCTCGATGTTTGTTTTGAGTTCAAAACTTGAATTTGGATATTGTCCAAGAAGTTTAATGTCGTCTGCTTTTGTTATATAGAAGGCAATGTTTGTTCCGTCCGAAACAAAGATTGGAATTTCAACAATTGGGTCTTCCCCGTTCCAACCACTTGTTGAAAGGAAATAGTTTGAAGTTGGATATATTCTTAAAGATCCTTCTCCGCCAAAAACAACAAACTTTTTATATTCTTCTTTATTCTTCCCTTCTCTTTCTTCTTCCGAAAGGTTATAGAATTCGCTGTAGTCATAAGCAGCGCGAAGAATTGTTATTTTTCCGTTTGAAACAGACGCAAAGTTAACTCTGTTTCCGTTTCCGTCGACAAAACTTTCGCCGGCAGCCAAGCTTTTCCATGAAAGTTCAAATTCAAGCGAAGAATTTGTTATTTCTTTGCCAGAAGGTCCATAAATGTTATAGATAAGTTCAAGTTCGAATGGATTTGTAATTGCTTCAATTTCGTCTTGTTCGCCGTTTTCATTTGTTTTAATAATGTTATTAAATTGAATTGGGTCTTTTTCGCTTGCATTAACAATGTCGATGTCCGAAATTTCAACTGCTTCGGAAACGACAACTCTTGAAATTGCAGTAAAACGTTTTGCTTCGTTAACTTCGGAAAGAACAAGCGCAAAAATGTAAGTTCCTTCCCCGCTAAATGCTTGAATTTGGAAGGTAAATGTGTTGTTATCTTTTGTTCTAACAATCTTTAAGGCCGCATTTTCAAGACTTGAAACAATTGAACCGCCTTTTGAAAGAAGAATTACATTCCCGTTTTGTTCAAAAAGAGCGTTTGTTAATCTTGTTCTTCCGTTAACATAAATTTCCAAATTATTGATATAAGTTGGAGTTAAGCCTTGGTTAACAGGGTTAACTGTAACAGAAAAACTTCCAATTGATCTGTTAATTCCGTTTTTATCAACGAATTTATCACCAATTGTGTTGTAAGTGTAAAGTTCAAGAGTTCCGTTGTTTAAGGAAAGTCCTTTAACAGGAACAAAGAAGTTGATTAAATAGTAGAAATAACCAACTGGTTCGTCGCCATATTCTCCGTTTGAATTCATTGCATAAACAGCAACTTTAACAAGAACATTTCCCTCTGCACCAGAGTTTTTTGCTTCAATAATTGAAAGATTGCTAAGACGAGATGTGTTAATTATGTCACTTGAATCGTTCCAAACATTTTCAAAGTTTTCTTCGCCAAGGCTTTCTTTAACCTTGTTTAATGTTAATGTTTGAAGGGTTTCGCCTTCTGGCATTGTGAAATCCGCAAATTTATAGCTTAAATAGTATTGAGCGGTTGAAGGAGTTGGTGTTTTGATAAGTTGAATTCCGCTTCCGCCCGAGTTTGCAATTGAAAGTTTGTTAAGAGCAACAAACGCATTGTTTTCGTCAACAACAACTTCGGTGTCGGTTATGTTTTTGTATGGAACAATGTCGCTTTCAATAACATTTCCGCCAAATGTTATGTCCTCTAAGTTCATTTCAAGTTTTTCAAGAGGGCTTACAACAACAATTTTAAATTCTTTTGTTTTCCCGTCTGAAAGAACAACGGTTAAAGTTGAGGAGCCAACTCTTGTTGCTTCAATTTCAAATTTTCCATATGTATAGTTTTCGTCGCTTGCAAATTCAATAAGTTGTCCAATTGTTGCAATTTTTGAATTTGCAATTTTGATAACAGAATTTGAGCCAATTGTGAAAGTATTTGGGTCAATTGCGATGTATTTTGTAACTTTTTTGCCAATTTCAACAAAAATTGTTGTGGATTCAACTCTTGTTAAGATATTTTCGTCGTTCATTTCTGCAAGCGAAATGCTCTTTGCGTTTGGATTAATAACAAAGTTCATTGTTGTTAGCGCTCTTGACGTTGAATCAACTGTGAATTTACAAAAGTCTGTTGCTTGCGCATACATTTTTGCTGCTTTATTCGTTCCAACAAGCGAATTATAGTTGGAATTTATGAACGCATAAAGTTTTGTTCCCGAAGAAATTGTTGCATAACGAATTCCATTTTGAACCGCTCCAACTGCATTCCCCTTTTGGTCGAAACCAAAAACGCAAACATAGCCTGTTCGGGTTGCATTAAGCTTGTAAAGAGAAATTGGAAGGTTTGAAAAATCTTCCGCCCAAATTGTTATTGTGTTTTCAGATGGCTTAATATTGCCTGGAAGAAGAGAAATTTCAATCAATTTCCCGTTTGAAAAGTTAATTGAGTTTTCAAAAACATCAATTTCGGTTGTTCCAGATTCTCCGTTAACTTCAACCGAAATAGGTTTGTTATAGGAGCTTAGGTTAAGTTTAACCGAGCTAACTGAATAGTCGTCCTGCCCCGCTTTAAATCCTTCATATGAAACTTTAAACGAAACAGCGTCAATTTTTCCTGCGTCATTTGAGTTTGCTTGAATTAAAAATTTATAAATGTGAATTTTTGAGGCTGCATCATAGGAATAGGCTGTTTGTTGGACGCTAAACTTTTCTTCGGTTGAAAAGAAAACTTTGTCAATGTTTAAGGTTTCCGTTTCGTTTCCCGCTTTAACAGCCAAAATAACTTCCTTGCTGTTAGGATATATTGATCCGTCAAGCTCACGAGGGAAAATTTCAATAAAATTTAAGATTTGTGAAGAGTTTTCAACCTTTTCAACAACTCTTTTCCCGTCAATTTGCATAACAACTTCAATTGGATTTAAAATTTTAACTTCAAATTCAGCTGAAACTTCCGAATTGTAAGCAGAAGTTGCTCTAATTGTTACGCTTGAAAGAACGCAATTGCTTGCAACAACAAGTTTTCCGTCTTGAATTTCGCAACCTTGCGAATTCCCAATAATTGAAAAAACCAAATCGCGTTGATTTGTTTCCGAAGGCATGAAATTCCAAATTTCTTCTTGCGCAAGATTAAGGCTTTCGCCAGTTATTGCGTAAAGTTTGTTAACAAATTCATTTTTGAGTTTGAGCCCAGTTATTGGCTGAACAACTTTAACGGTTAAAACAACTTTTGCCGAACCCTGCAAACTTGTTGCAACAATTCGAGCCGTTCCTCGTTTAAGACCCGTAACTGTTAGTTTTGTTTTTCCGTTGTTAAGATAACTTGATTCAAGAGAAACAATGTTCTTTTCGTTTTCTTCAACGCTGAAATTAACCTGACCACTTCCGTTGCCAAAGTTTTCAACCAAGAATTCAACATCTTTTGATTGTTTTTCTGTTCCAATAACAAGTTCAATTTCCAATTCGCTTGCCGAAATTGAAACTTTTGCATCTTGCTTCCCACAGGCCGCAAAAGTTACCCCCGCAACAAGAATTAAAACTAAACTGCACACAATCCCCAAAAATTTTCTCATTGTTTCCTCCGTGTTACTATTCCTAAAAAATAAATTTTTATTAGTTTCCCTTTAATAATTATATATAATAATGCATTTTGTGTCGAAATCAAAGCGATTTTATGCTTTTTCATAAATTTTTATATTTTTATAAATAAAAAAATAAAATAAAAACGGATTTGTTTTAATTATTTTGAATTTAAAAATTAATTTGTTAAAATATTTTTTGAGGTTTTTATGCAACACATATTAAGCAAAATGAGAAAAGCAATTGAAACATATGATTTGATTGAAGAAGGCGACAAAATTGCCGTTGGCGTTAGCGGCGGAAAAGACAGCCTTGTTTTGCTTAGCGCACTTGCAAGATTTCAAAAATTTTCGCCAAAAAAATTTGAACTTATTGCAATTTCAATTGACCAAACAAACGGAGAAACAAACTTTGCTCTGCTTGAAGAATTTTGCAAAGAACTTGGCGTTGAACTTCACGTTATTAAAACCGACATTTTTGATGTTATTTTCAACATAAGAAAAGAGAAAAATCCTTGCAGTTTATGCGCAAAATTGCGCCGCGGAAACCTTAACAGCGCGGCAAAAAATTTGGGCTGTAACAAGGTTGCTTTGGCGCACCACAGTGACGACCTTATTGAAACCTTTTTCCTCTCCCTTTTCTATGAAGGAAGGCTTAACACTTTCATGCCAAAAACCTACCTTTCAAACACAAACATAACCTCAATTCGCCCCCTTATTTTTGTTGACGAAAAAACAATTATTGAGGAGTCGAAAACCTACCCAATAATTAAGAACATTTGCCCTGCCGACCACCACACAAAACGCGAAGAAATTAAGCTGTTTTTAGCGGATTTAGAGCAAAAAATGCCAGATGTTAAAAAGCAAATTTTAAACGCAATAATTAATCCAGAAAGATATAATTTATTTGATAAAATAATTAATAAAAAATGATTTTTTAATCATTTTTTTTGATTTTTTTCAATTTTTTATTAATTTTTTAATATTTTTTCGAATTTATTTTTATTTTTTAATTTAATTTATTTTTTTGCGATTAGAAATTAATTTTTAGCGCATTTTTAAGACAAAAACTGCTTAAAAATTACTTGTTTTTATGTCTTGACAAGTAACATTTTAAGATTTATAATTATATTAACAAAGGAGGGAAATATGGCAAAAAAACCAGTTGACCAAGTAAAAGCAAAAAAGAAGTTTTATGAAGATGTTGAAGCAACAAATCTTAAAGACACCTACACAACAACAGGAAAACTCTTTGAGATAACAGAAAACGCACTTCGTTTTACCTATCTTCCACTTATGCTTTTGTCTTTCGCATTTGCTTTTGTTCCAGTTCTTGGAATTCTTTTCCCTGCCCTTTTAATTTTCAACTACACAATTTCAAAAGTTATTTCAAATTCTTTTAAAGACGATTTTAAAGACGCAGGCGACCTTGTTAACAAAGAACAAAATAAGAAAGACATAAAAGAATACATTGAAGCCAACGAAAAAATTTCCGTTCTTAAACAAGAACTTTTCGATTTAAAATGTCAAAATGAAGGCCTTGCGCCAGTTCCTGCAAAAGAAAATAATGAACAACAAAATGCTCAAGCAGCGCAACAAAATGTTCAAGCGCAAAAGCAAAACAAGCAAGCAAAACAAGAAACGCAACAAGAAATGTAATGTTTTTAAGAAAAAAAACAAGGAAACAAGCGAAAAATCGCTTGTTTTTTATTTCTTTTCGTCATGAGGCTTAACAAGATAAATTCTTTGCCAAAATCAATCTTTCGTTTCCTAGCGCAAAATACAGGGCTTTATTTACGTGCTGCAGATTAAAGTTTAAAAAGTTTTAAAAATTGTTTGTTTATTTATATATATTATGTTATAATTTTATTACTTTATATAAGGAAGGAGAGAAATGGAAGAACAAGAAATTGATTTAATGAAATCAAACAAGTATGACGAGAGCGACATTCAAGTTCTTGAAGGTCTTGAACCTGTTAGAAAAAGACCTGGAATGTATATTGGCTCAACAGACGAACGTGGGCTTCACCATCTTATTGTTGAAGTTGTTGATAACAGTATCGACGAAGCGTTGGCAGGCTACTGCACAAAAATTGAAGTTACACTTAACGAAGACGGCTCATGCTCTGTTTTGGATAACGGACGTGGAATTCCAACAGGAATTCATAAAACAGAACATAAAAGCGCTGTTGAAGTTGTTTTAACTAAACTTCACGCTGGCGGAAAGTTTGGCGGCGAAGGCTATAAAATTTCGGGAGGTCTTCATGGCGTTGGTCTTTCCTGCGTTAACGCGCTTTCGGAATGGCTTAAAGTTGATGTTTTCCAAAACGGATATCACTACTACATTGGCTTCTCGCGCGGTGTTCCAGACTGCTCTTTGCAACAACTTGAAAAGGTTGACCGTCGCGGAACTCTTGTAACATTCATGCCAGATGTTGAAATTTTTGAAACACTTGACTTCAACTATGAAACTCTTAGAACAAGATTCAGAGAAATTGCCTTCTTAAACAAAGGGCTTGTTATTTCTTTGGAAGATAAACGTGAAGGACGCGAAAGAAAAGATGTTTTCGAGTTTAAAGGCGGAATTGTTGAATTTGTTGAATATCTTAACAAAAACAAGGAACAACTCTTCCCAACTCCAATCTATTTCAACAAAATTAACCAAACAAATGAAATTGAAGTTTGTTTCCAATATAACGATGGCTACAGCGAAATGATTCACGCATACGCAAACAACATTAACACCGAAGAAGGCGGAACTCACCTTGTTGGTTTTAAAAATGCGTTAACAAAAGTTATTAACGAATATGGTCAAAAGAACAAAATCTTGAAAGAAAGCGAAAAACTTTCGGGCGACGACGTTCGCGAGGGAATAACCGCAATCATAAGCGTTAAACTTATGAACCCTCAATTCGAAGGACAAACAAAAACAAAACTTGGAAACAGCGAAATTAGAACAGCAGTTGAAAAAGCAATGCAAGATTGCTTTGGCGAATATTTGGAAGAACATCCAAAAGAAGCGCGTGACCTTGTTTTAAAATGTATTTCAGCGCAACGTGCAAGAGATGCAGCAAGAAATGCGCGTGACCTTGCAAGAAGAAAAGGTGTTTTGGAATCGACAACTCTTCCAGGAAAACTTGCAGACTGTTCCGAAAAAGACCCTAAGTTCTGCGAAATCTATCTTGTTGAGGGTGATTCGGCTGGTGGAACTGCAAAACAAGGACGTGATAGACGTTTCCAAGCAATTTTGCCACTTCGCGGAAAAATTCTTAACGTTGAAAAAGCAAGACTTAATCGCGTTTTGGAAAATGCAGAAATTAAAGCAATGATAACAGCATTCGGTTGCGGAATTGGAACTGAATTTAACGAAGAAAAACTTCGTTATAACAAAATCATTTGCATGACCGATGCCGATGTTGACGGTGCTCACATCAGAATCTTAATGTTAACATTCTTCTTCCGTTTCATGCGTCCATTAATTGAAAACGGCCATGTTTACGCTGCTCAACCACCTCTTTACAAAGTTACAAGAGGAAAAGATGAAAAGTATTTCTATTCCGACAAAGACTTGGAAGAAAACCTTGAAACAGAAGGAAGAAAAGGAATTACAATTCAAAGATATAAAGGTCTTGGAGAAATGACCGCAAATCAACTTTGGGAAACAACAATGGATCCTGAAAGAAGAATTTTGGTTCAAATGACAATGCAAGACGCCGTTGAGGCAGACGCCCTCTTTAACATGCTTATGGGCGAAGACGCCGACCAAAGAAGAACATTCATTGAAGAAAACGCAAAACTTGTTACGGATTTGGATGTTTAGGCGGAGAAAACAATGAAAAATAAATTTGTTATTGAAACTGAAAGATTGATTTTAAGACATCTTCAAGAAGGCGACGCCGAAGATATGTATAAAAACTATTGTTCAAAAGACAAGGTGACAGAAAACTTAATTTGGCAAACTCACCCAAATCTTGAAGCAACAAAGCAATATCTTCAAACAGTTTTGGAAGATTATGCCGCAGGGCTTGCAGATTTCCGCTTTGGAATTGTTTGGAAAGAAACAAACGAAGTTATTGGTGTTATCGACTATATGAAACGCCGCGATTTCATCTATGAAATTGGCTGGGTTCTTAGCGATGAATATTGGGGAAAAGGAATCATGCCAGAAGCAGCAAAAGCAACTCTTCAATTGGTTTTCGATTCGGGAGTTGTTCGAATTCAAGCAAAACATTTTGTTGGAAACGAAAAAAGCGGCCGCGTTATGCAAAAAATTGGGATGACCCACGAAGGAAGGCTTAGATGTTTCGGACAAGACGGGCATGGCAGAATTCGCGACACCGAGATGTATTCAATAATCAATCCAAAATACACTAATCAAATGACACAAAATAAAGAAAATGAGGTGAAAGAATGAAAGACGAAAAGAAAAAGGAGCTTGAAGAGATTTTCAAGGACACAAAAGTCGTTAAAGTCGAAGTTAACGACGAACTTAAAAAGTCGTTTATTTCTTATGCTATGGCTGTTAACGTTTCGCGTGCAATTCCAGATGTTCGCGACGGATTAAAGCCAGTTCACAGAAGAATTTTATATTCAATGGGCGAACTTAATTTATTTAACGACAAGCCATACAGAAAATCCGCCAGAATTGTTGGTGAAGTTATGGGAAAATATCACCCACATGGTGACAGTTCAGTTTATGATGCTCTTGTTCGTTTAGCACAAGATTTCTCAATTGGGTGCCCTCTTGTTGACGGCCACGGAAACTTTGGTTCTGTTGACGGCGACAGCCCTGCCGCAATGCGTTACACCGAAGCGCGTCTTTCAAAAATTGCCGGGCTTATGCTTGAAGACATCGACAAAAACACCGTTGATTTCTATCCAAACTTCGACGACACACTTATGCAACCTTCGGTTTTGCCATCAAAATTCCCTAACCTTTTGGTTAACGGCGCAGACGGAATTGCTGTTGGTATGGCAACAAACATTCCTCCACACAACCTTGCAGAAGTTATTTCTGGCGTTCAAGCATTAATTGCAAACCCAGACATTGAAATTGACGATCTTATTAGAATTATTCCTGCCCCAGATTTCCCAACCGGCGGAATTATCATGGGACGTGCAGCAATTAAACACGCATATAAAACAGGAAGAGGCGGAATTGTTGTTCGCGGAAAAGCAGAAATTGAAGAAACAGAAAGCGGAAGACACAGAATTATTGTTACTGAACTTCCATATCAAGTTAACAAAGCACGCCTCATAATTCAAATGGCAGACCTTGTTAAGAACAAAAAAATTGAAGGAATTGCAGACATTAAGGAAGAATCCGACCGTGACGGTATGAGAATTGTTATCGACCTTAAACGCGACGCAAATCCACAAGTTGTTTTAAACATGCTTTACAAACACACCCAACTTCAAGTTAGCGACGGAATAATTTTCCTTGCCCTTGTTGACGGAACTCCAAGAATTTTGAACTTGAAAGAGATGTTATATTACTATCTTGAACACCAAAAAGAAGTTTTAACAAGAAAAACTCAATTCGACCTTGGAAAAGCATTGGAAAGAGAACACATTGTTAAAGGTCTTGTTATTGCCCTTGCAAACATTGACGAAGTTGTTCAAATTATTAAAACATCTTCCGACAAGCAAGATGCAGTTGCAAAACTTATGGAAAACTTTGAACTTTCCGATAAACAAGCAAACGCAATTTTGGAAATGAAACTTGCAAGATTAACAAGCCTTGAAGTTACAAAACTTAAAGAAGAACTTGAAGAACTTGAAGCTTTAATTGCAGATTTGAATGACATTTTGGCAAAACCACAAAGAGTTCTTCAAATCATCAATGACTATCTTGAAAACGTTAAAACCCAATTTGGAACTCCAAGAAAAACAGAAATCAGCATGGAAGTTGGAAACATCGACAATGAAGACTTAATTGAAAAAGAAGATGTTGTTATTTCCTTAACCCACGGCGGATATGTTAAGAGAATGAGCGTTAGCGAATATCACGCACAAAAACGCGGCGGAGTTGGAATTTCGGCTCATAAAACAAAAGAAGAAGATTTCGTTGAAAGAATTTTAATAACAAGCACCCACAGCGACTTATTGTTCTTCACGAACTTTGGAAAGGTTTATTCAATTCGTGCATATGAAGTTCCAGAAGCACAAAGACAAGCAAAAGGCCGCGCAGTTATCAACCTTCTTCCTCTCATGCCAGACGAAAAAGTTGAAGCGCTTCTCTCCTTTGAAAAAGGACAAGAAGGAAACCTTATTATTGCAACAAGAAACGGCTTAATTAAGAAAACAGACCTTAAAGAGTTTGCAAGCATCTTAAAGAGCGGAAAAATTGCAATTAAACTTGTTGAAGGCGACAAACTTATTAATGTTGGCTTAACAAACGGAAACAACGAAATTTTAATTGCTTCAAACAAAGGAAAATGCATTAAATTCAACGAAAAGAATGTTCGCCCAATGGGAAGAACTTCGCAAGGTGTTCGTTCGATGAAACTCGACAGCGACGACTACATTGTTGATATGGCAATCTTAAACCCAGACACACAACTTATAACAATAACCGAAAACGGATTTGGAAAGAGAACCAACCCAGAAGATTATCGCCTTCAAACCCGCGGCGGAAAAGGAATTAAAGCTGGAAACTTTAACGAAAAAACAGGGAAACTTGTTGCACTTAAAGTTGTTAACGAAGAAGAAGATTTAATGCTTATTTCCGACAACGGCGTTATCATAAGAATGGCAGCAGCCGATGTTAGAATGGTTGGAAGAAGTTCTCTTGGCGTTAAAGTTATGAGACTTCGCCCAGGCGCAAAGATTGTTAGCGTTGCAACAACAGAACACATTGACGATGAAGAAAGTCCAATGGGAACAGAAAATGTTGAAGATGTTTCAACTCTTTCAACAGAAGACATTGAATATGCACAGCAAGAAGCGCCAATTGAAAACGGCGAGGGCGAAGATGAGCAATAAAAATTGCGAACTTCTCGCTTTGGTATCGGCCATAATTGGAACATATAGCGAGTTTAATCCCTACGACTATGTTGACTTTAAAGCAGTTTCAAATTCCTCACCTTTAAAAGTTAACTTTCAAAACCTTTCAAAAAAAGAAATTTTGAAAACGGAAAACAAAAAATTTGGAAGTTTTCCAAAAAACAAAAACTTTAAAACATCTTCGTTTAATCGAACCGCAGATGACATTAGAGAATTATAAAAACAAAAACGCACCTTCCTTGGTGCGTTTTTCTATATTAAAAAAACTCTCACGCCGCAAATCAACAGCTGCCCATGAGAGTTTTGTATATTATGCTTTAATTTTTCCAACCTCTTCCAAAAGAAGTTCTTTTTCGTTTCGAATTGCCCCGTCAAAAACCTTGCTAAGAAGTTCGGTTAAAATAACTTTATAATACTTATCTTTAATTTTAGGATATTTCGATTTAATGTCGAGCCCATTAATTTTTAAGTCTTTCAAACGAATTGGAATTTTGTTGTTTTTAAGATAATTATAGAAGAAATCATATTTTTTATAGATTTTTTTCGATTTTTTCTCTAATAATTCCGAAATTATTGCAAAATCTTCAAAATATTCAATAAAAAACTCTTTATTATCGGTTTTTGCAAGAGCGTCATAATAGCCGCAAACAATGTGCCTATAATATTCAATTTTTACTTCTGGAAGGCAAAGCCCAAATCGCCCAAGAAGTTGATTAACAAGTTCTGCATGATCTTCTTTCTTATATTTCGAACTTGAAATAATGTCAATCAAAAGAGCAACAAATCTTGCCTCTGGTTTAACTTTTTTAACAAGATTAAAACGAACCCTTAGAACTGGACTGTTATAATATTTCCAAAGCCTTAACATATTAAAAACTTGAAGTCCAAACAAATAGGAATTTGGCTTGCTAACTTTATATCTTTTTGGAGAGTTTAAAATTAAGTTAAGTTCGGAAAATTTGCGCGCGCCGGAAATTGCGTTAAGGTTTTCGCGCATTTCATACGCCGTAACCATTGTTTCGCCTTGAATTGAAAATCCAAGTTCGCTTGCAATTCGAACCATTCTTAAAATTCGAAGTCCGTCGTTTTCAAAAACATATTCAGGGGTTTCAACCGTGCGAATAAGTTTTCGTTTAACATCACGAATTCCGTCGTAGAAATCAACAAATTCATCTTTTAAGATGTTATAGTAGATTGCGTTAACTGTGAAATCGCGACGTTTTGCGTCCTCGCGAATGTCGGTTATAAATTCAACATTTGAAGGAACGTGCTCTCCCCCGTCGGCATATTCTTCTTTTCTAAATGTTGTGTGTTCCCATTTTTCTTCGCCAAGCGAAATAACAAGAGTTCCAAGTTTTTTTGAAGTTTCTTTAACTTCATATTTTGTTCCAAATAAAACCTCTTTAACCTCGTCGTTTGTAAGCTTACTTGCAAGGTCAATGTCTGTTTCATAAATTCCTAAAAGAGCATTTCGAACATATCCACCAACAATATAAAGTTCGCCTTTCTTTTTAAAAAGTCTTGCAAGTTTCAGTAAGTTAGGTGTTATATGATCCTTCATTTTTTTGCTCCTTTATATTAAAAATTTATAATTTTAAGGCTAAATTTAAGTTTTTTCGATAGAATTTATCGTTATTTAACAATTTTAACATCTTTTTCGCCATCTTCGAATTCAAGCGAAACAATTGAGCCAACAGCTTTAATATCAACTTCGCAGGCTTTAACAAAATCGCCATAGCCAACAAGAGTTACCTTTGAAAGTTCCTCTTTAAGCGAAAGATTGTTTTCAGATTTGAATGCGCGAATTTTTGAAACAATTTGCGCAACCTCGTCGCCGTTTTCAACAGTTTCGGCGTCAATTTCTTCGTCGATTGGAGTAAGTTGTGTTAAATGAATTGATTTTTCGCCTTCAATTTCGCGGAAATATGCTTGATAAATCTCTTCCGTTATATGTGGCAAATAGATTGCAAAGAGTTTAAGCATTCCAAGAAGAACATTATATGAAGCATATTTGGCGCTGTTTGTTGCGTCCAAGCCATAAATGTCTGGATTATAAAGTCTTTTCTTTGCAATTTCAATATAATTATCACAGAAATTCCAGAAGAATTTTTCAAGTTCGCCAATTGCAAGACCAATTTCATATTTTTCAAAATAGTCTTTAAATTTGCGTTGCATTTGGTTGAATTTCCCAATAATCCATTTGTCCATTGGAAGAAGGTCAATTTTTTCCGGTTTATATTCGCCAAGAAGAGAAAGAACAAAGCGGGACGCATTCCAAATTTTGTTAACAAGTTTTGCGCCATTTTTAAATTCTTCATCCGTGAAAATAATGTCACGACCAAGACTTCCCGTGCTTGCCCAATAGCGAGTTACATCGGCAGATTTTTCTTTAAGCAAAGTTTCTGGCGACATTTTGGAGTTAGATTTGCTCTTCGAAATTTTTTCGTCCTTGTTTGCCATAACAAACCCAGAAACCATAACGTTTTTCCATGGCAAAGAGTTTGAATGATAGTGGGATTTTGCAATTGTGTAGAAGTCCCAAGTTCTAATAATGTCGTGAGCATTTGGGCGAAGGCTCATTGGCATCATTTTTTCATAGAATTTTTCGTCTGTTCCCCACTTGCAGTTAATTTGAGGAGTTATTGACGAAGTTTGCCACGTGTCGAAAATATCTGTTTCAGGGCGGAAAGATGTGCTTCCACATTTAGGACATGCGTGTTTTGGCGAAGAAACAAGAGGATTAACAGGAAGGTCTTGTTCGTCTGGCAAAATTATTTCGCCACATTTTTCGCAATACCAAACAGGAATTGGAACGCCAAAATATCTTTGACGAGAAATGCACCAATCGCGGTCGACATTTTCAACCCAATTTGTGTAGCGGCTTTTCATGAATTCTGGGAACCATTTAATTTGTTCTCCGCGTTTTAAAAATTCTTCTTTATGATCAACAAGTTTAATAAACCATTGTTTTTTAATGTTAATTTCCATTGGTGTTCCACAGCGTTCGTGGGTTGCAACAGCATGAACAAGTGGTTCTTGTTTTAAAAGAAGACCTGCTTCTTTAAGGTCGGCAATAACAGCCTCTCTTGCAGCCTTAACTTTCATTCCTTCATATTTCCCAGCAAGCGCTGTCATTCTTCCGCCGTCGTCAATTGCAACTTTAACAGGAAGATTATGTGATTGTTGCCAGAAAAGGTCGGTTTCGTCGCCATACGTGCAGCACATAACAACGCCTGTTCCTTTGTCAATTGCTGCTTTGTCGTCGGTTAAAACTTCAACTTCAAAGTTATAAAGAGGAACAATAACCTTTTTGCCAACATATTTTTTATATCTTTCGTCGTTTGGGTTAACAAAAACGCAAACACACGCGCAAAGCATTTCAGGACGCGTTGTTGCAATTTCCAAATAATTATTTTCGCCAGCAATGTTAAATTTCAAATGATTAAAAGAGCTTTCAATATCTTTGCTTTCAAGTTCTGCTTGCGCAATTGAAATGCGGCATTCTGGGCACCAAATTGCAGGACGCTCGCCATAATATGCCTCGCCCGCTTTAACAAGTTCGAGAAAAGATTTTTGAGAAATTTTTTGAACTTCTGGGCTAACAGTTGAATAGCAAAGCGAGAAATCTGCACTGTTTCCTGCGGCGATAAACAAATTTCGGAAATCTTGTTCATATTTTTTTGCAACTTCCATACATTTATCGCGGAACTCTTCTCTTGAAACCTCGTGTGCTTTAATTCCAAATTCTTTCTCAACAAGGCGTTCGGTTGGAAGCCCGTTATCATCGAACCCAAAAGGATAGAAAACATTATATCCTGTCATTCTTTTATATCTTGCAACAAACTCTGCTTGGCTGTATGAAAAAATATGTCCAATGTGAATTTTCCCGCTTACTGTTGGAGGCGGAGTGTCAATTGAAAAAGTTTCTTTATTTGAAGAAGGATTAAATTTATAAATTCCTTCGTCTTGCCAAAATTTTTGCCATTTTGGTTCGCTTTCTAAAAAATTATATCTATTGTCTAACATTTTGCCCTCGTAAAAAATTTGCACCTCAAAACAAGTGCAAATTCATTATACTTTTCATGCAAGATTTAGTCAAATGTTTTTTCCAAATTAAAGTTTGTTTTTATTATAACTATATGATACAATACAAATATCTCAAAGTTCATGGAGGAACATTTATGGAAAGAAAAAGACTTAAAATCTTAAATTTAATCGACACCTATTTCCCAGTTGTTGGCGGAATTAGCACGGTTGTTGACAGAAGTAGCATTGCGCTTAGCAAATATGCCGATGTTACAGTTGGAACAGTTAAGGCAAAAAACTACACCGACCCAGAGCGTCCATACAAAATTTTAAGATGTAAAGGATATAACAATGCAATAACATCTGATGGCTTGGCATATCCTGGCTTAGACAAAAAGTTTAGAAAAGAAGTTGAAGAAGGCGGCTATGACATTATCCACTGCCATTCCCCAGCAAACCTTATGAACTATGCATTTAAAGTTGGAAAAAAACTTAACATTCCAGTTGTTGCAACAGTCCACAGTATTTTTAAACCAGATGTTAAACACTATGTTCGAAGCGAACACATTGCAAATTTAATCACATCACACTTTATGAAAAAAACAAACAAAGCTGACTATGTTTGGGCGGTTACTGGATATTGCCGCGATTACGTTCGTCCATTTGGAGTTACAAAAGATGTTACAGTTATGAACAATGCAATTGAATTTGTTGCCCCATCAAACACAGAGGAACTTGAAGAAAGAATTAACAAGTTACACAACATTTCAAAAGACACCTTTGTTATGACATTTGTTTCAAGAATGGTTAAAGTTAAAAATGTTGACCTCATTATTGACGCAATGAACCTTTTGAAAGACAAAAACTTGGATCTTAAAATTTTCCTTGTTGGCGACGGCGACTACTTTAAAAAGACGCAAGCAAGAGTTAAAAAACTTGGGCTTGAAAACTATATAATTATGACCGGAATGGTTAAAGACCGCGACCTTCTTGCCGCTTACTATGCGCGCGCAAATCTTGTTCTTTTCCCTTCCTACATGGATTCCGCAGGGCTCATTCAAGTTGAAGCAGCGGCATATTCAAAACCAACTCTAGTTATTAAAAATATGGCGCCAGCAGAAAAAATGACCGATATGGTTAACGGGCTTATTGCAGATAATGAGCCTCAAAGCTATGCCAACAAAATGCTTTGGGCTTATGAAAACAAGGAAAAACTTGTTGAAATTGGAAAGCAAGCTTATAAAACACTCTATCGTGTTTACAGCGATAAAGCGGTTACAGACGAAATTCTTGAAACATACTATCGAATTATCGACGACTATAAACAAAAACACAAAACGGAGAAAGGCGCATGAAAAAAAGAGTTTTAATAACTTTTGTTGAGGCTGGGCAAGGACACATTGTAACAGCTGAAGCAATTGCAAACGGGCTTGAAAAACTTTATGGTGATTCCGTTGAAGTAATTCGCGACTATATCTTCCGCGACAGTGGCGATAAGGATTTGATTAAATATGAAAAATTCTTAGTTAAAGAAGTTAAAAGATCTAATAAAAACCCTCTCCACCTTGGCTTTCAATGTGTTGCAATGAAACTGTTTACGGAAGTTGGAACTCTTAATTTCACCTACAACACCGTCTTTAGAAAAGTTAAAAACAAAATCATTAAACATTTCGAAGAAATTAACCCAGATGTTATTGTTTCAACTCATTTTTGCCCAAGCCATTTTGCAGCATGCGCAAAGAAAAAAGGCAAACTTCAAAACACAAAAATTGTAACCTACGACCCAGATCCAAATGTTCACGGCTGGTGGACGCGCGAGGGAGATTTGTTTATAACAAACAACGATAAAGCAACAGAGGAAGCAATTTCAAAAAAGCATTTCAAAAAAGAAACAGTTAAACAAGTTAATTTCATAACAAGAGAATCGGTTGTTAACACAACAGAAAGCAAAGATTTCTACCGAGAAAAATATGGTTTTCCAAAAGACAATTTCACGGTTGTTCTTGCCGATGGTGCTTATGCAAGCGCAAACCTTGAGAGGTTCACCGACGAGCTTTTGAAATCCAACATAAATTTAACAATCATTCCAATTGCCGGGAAAAATGAAAAGGTTTTAAACAAATATAACGCTTTAAGCAGCAAAACAAAACCTAACATTGTTCTTCGTCCTTTTCCATTTGTCAGCGATGTTCAAGAGATTTACAGGGCGGCAGATTTGTTTATAACAAAAGCAGGCCCAAACGCAATTTTAGATAGTATTTTTATGGGAACTCCTGTTTTAACAAACTTTTATAGCGGACCAATTGAAAAAGCAACAAACGATTTGTTTGTTAACCACTATAAAGTTGGATTATTCTGTAAAGATGCAAAAAAAGCAAAACTTCTTGTTGAAGATTTTGCAAACAACAAAGAAAAATTAAAGCCATATATTGAAAACACAAAACAATTTAACCCTCAACAAAACGGCGCAGACGAAATTGCAAAAATCATTGCAGAGTTATAAAAAACAAGGCAAATTGCCTTGTTTTTTTATCCTCTATTTTCTGGAATTTTTTCGTTTATTTGAAGCTCAAAAGTAATGTTTCCTTTTGTAACAACAGCAACGGAATATTTTATTGTTCGATTTTTCGGCGTTGTTATTGCCCCTTTTTGATAGTAGTTATAAAACTCAAAAGTAAACCCCGTTTCTTCCGATGAAGACGTTACGTCAACACCATATGAAATTGAATTGTTATCTTCAAAATATTTTCGCGTGTAAATGGTAAGACCTTTTTCAAGAGGTTTGTTCGATTTTGTTAAAACGAAACCAACGCTTGTTTGTCCGCTTTGGCGGGCGTGTTTAACAATAATTTCTCCCGCAGAATCGGCTTGTTTTGTTGCAGTTGCCCCCTCTTTTTCATGAAAAACACCAACCTCACCAATACTAATGCTTCCCGCTTCTTTGAAAACACGAATTGAATAATTCCTTTTGCCCGCCTCAATCTTAGTTATTCCACCCTTTGCTTCGGCATAGAGAACTGGAAGTGCAACATACATTTTAGCGTCTTCAAGTTTCCAAATTGGAACTTCCAAGAAGTTGTTATTGCCAACGCTGAAACGGAAAATCTTTTCTTTTTTGTAAATAACATTGTTAATTGTTATTGCTGTTAAATCTTGCTCTTCATCGTCGCTAATTTCCAAATAGAAATTTTCGTTTGTTGGCTGGATTAACTCTGCCCCTTCCTCTTTGTTGTAAAACGCGGAAACAAGTTTCGTTGAAAGTGCGGCGCAAGTTTCAACTTCATTTCGAATAACTGTAAGTTTCGTGCAACCAACAATTAAACAAGCAAAAATCATAACAAAAGACATTAAAAAAACTGGGATTTTTTTCATATAGAAATTGTTTCCAGTTTTATTTAATCTTAAACATTAAATCTTTGTTAAAAGGAAAAGCAACAAGCAAGGATTTTGGCATCTTTTAATCGTTTTCTTTTCGCACGTTTTTGAAGGATAAAACGGCTTTGGAACAACAACTGTTTTTGGCAAAACAGAAAGTTCAAAAACGTTGCTGTAATATGTTTTTGAAACCCCGTTTTCTTTGCTTGTTAAAACCGATTGAAATTTTAAAACTTTTGTCATTATAAAACCCTAACATCAAAACTTACTTTAATTGATTTGTTAACGTCAAGTTCTTCCAAATTAAATCCCGTGTTTGGATTGTAATTTGGCATTGAAACATCGTTAACCTTAACCGAATTTTCAACAAATTCTGTTCCCTCTGGGAGTTCGTCTTTGAAGAAGAGGTTGGTGTTTTTAACCGTTCCATTGTTTGTTATAACATTATCAAAACTTACAATTTGCCCAGAAATAACCGCATTTTTTGATGCTGTTTTAACAATTTCAACTGCTCCCTTAATAATTTGAATTTCAACAGTGTTTGAGTTTTCAACAAGATTGGAAACTTCGTTAACCGAATAGGTTATTTCTGAAGTCACATTCACATTATCTTCGCGAGGGGCAGCATCGATAAAGAGAATATAGGCAATTTCTGCTGTTCCTCCCAACTTTGAAATTGGGCTTGAAAGGGTTATTCCAATTCTTGGATTTTCGTCTTCAAATGGAACACCGTTAATTGTTAATGAAAGAGGCTTAAACGAACCACATCGAGAAATTACATCTTTAATTTTAACATTTTCAACATCATATTCGCTGTTATTCGTTAGTTTAAGTATAATTTTAATTTCATCTCTTGGAATGCCAAAATTCTTTTCCGCACTTTTTTCTTTAAGAAAAGATGTTGTCATATTTTCGGTTGTTGAAACGTTACTTTTAACATCAATTTCTTTTTGCGAACCGTCTGGAAGGCTATATTTGGAAATTAAAGACGAAATATTTTCAATTTTTGCCATAAATTCTCCTTTGCATCATTCTAATTTCAATATATGAAAAAAATTAAGAATTGTTAAATGTAAAACTTTGAAATAGATTTGAGAAAAAAATTAAATGTGATATATTTGTTAATGTAATTTACGATAAAAGGAAACACATAATGGAAAAACAAAAAGTTATTATCGACACAGACCCTGGCGTTGACGACAGCGCCGCAATCATTCTTTCTTTATATGATGAAGTTTTGGACATTGTTTTAATAACAACCGTAAGCGGAAATGTTGGGATTGACTTAACAACAAGAAACGCTCTTCACCTTCTTGAAAAATATGACAGAACCGACATTCCTCTTGCGCGCGGAGCCGAAAAACCAATGAAACGCGAACCAAAAGACGCAACATATATCCACCAAAAATCTGGAATGGGCGGATATGTTCCCCCAGAAACTGTTTCAACAAAACCAATTGAACAAGACGCTGTTGAAGCAATGTATGAAACAATTAAAAAGTATCCTGGCAAAATTAAAATTATTGCTCTTGGCCCTCACACAAATCTTGGAAACCTTCTTGTTAAACATCCAGATGTTAAAGACATGATTGCCCACATCTATTGCGAAGGCTGCTCTTTAAATGGATATGAGAACGACGACAAGCGCTGGGCAAACCATCTTTCGTTTAACGTTTCAAGCGACCCAGAGGCATTCTATATAACAACCCACAGCGGAATTCCTCTTTCAATTGTTCCTTCAAAAATGGGGCGCGAACTTGCAAATTTCACGGAAGAACAAATTGAAGAAATGGGAAAAATTAACGACACAGGCAAATTCCTTGCAACAATGTATAAAGGTTATTGGGAAAGATTCTACACAGATAAACGAATTGCAACCAACGACACTTGCGCTGTTTTAATGTGCCGAAACCCATCGCTTTTTAAAACCGAAAAAATTTCAATTGACGTTGACCTTAACGAAGTTCCAGGCAAAACAACAATTCATAAAGACGAAAACAGCAAAGTTGAACTTGTTGTTGGCGTTGATAAAGAAAAAATGCACAAATTTTATTTCGACGCAATTAGAAAACTAGACCGCTTTAAATTTTAATTGCAACAAACAATCAATCAAAAAAAACACTGCTCTAATAAAAAGCGGTGTTTTTTTGTTAATTAAACTATGTGATAATCAAAATTATGAGATTATTTAAAACAAGTCGCATCTGTCAAGCCCAAAAACAACAGGGAAAATTTCAGACTTAATTTGAAAATTCTTTGTTAAACCGAGCGCAAATCGAACAAACTCTTGTTTTGAAAATGTTGCACTAATTTTTGTGCTTTTTATCAAATTCTTAATTTCAAATTTGCCATTCAAAACCGAAATTTGAATTATGTCATTTCCAATTTGATAAACTTCTTTTGCATTTTTAAATTCTCGAAATTTACAATTTATCGCAAAAAGCATTTCAAGAAATTTCTTTGTGTCATAAACTTTAAAATGCAATTCATCTGTTAAGGAAACTTGTTGTGCAATTTTATCAAACGCAGCGCACAAATTAGTGTGGAGAGGGTTTATAACAATTTTTAAATCTTCAAAATTTAATTGCGAAATAATTTGATAGATAATATTTTCAAGTGCATCCAATTTAGATGTGAAAAATTCAATAATTTCGCCTTTTTTAAGCGCAAAATAGCCAATAAATTGTTTTTTGTCAAAAATTGTGTAAACTTGGCAGCGATAGTCCGACAAGCATTCAATAAAGGTTTCCTTTTTCCTCAAGTTGAAAATTTGCGAATTTTTATAGAGTTCAAACATATTTCCAATGTCGGCTTTTTTAAATTTTTTAATTGAAATTGTTCCTGGCAAGTGGTGCTTTAAAAAGTATCTGTTAAAAGAATAAGCATATTCAAACCCCGCTTTTTCAAACCCAAAAAAGTTATACCTTTGGCGCTCACCTGTTAATAAGCTGAAAACAACTCCTTCTTCTTTACATTCGTTGTCGACTGAGTGCATAAGAACCTTCATAAAACCACTGCCTTGGCAGCTTGGGATTGTTGAAACTGTTCCAACAATTGAAAATTTATATACAGAACCATCAATTTCAATATCCCTTATTAAGTTCCCGCAAATTGAAAGGAAGTTGTTGTCTTTTTCAACAACATGATGAATGCTGCTGTAATCAATTTTTGTCTTATAAATTTTTGGGATTGTTCGCCTAAAATCGTAATCTGGATTACGAACAGGGATAAAGGCAGCATTTGCAGCTCTTATAATTTTTTTAAGTTCGCCATTCTTGGCTTTTCTAACAACACAATTTTCCACACGATTATAATATAAAAACCGACAAATTTTGTCAAAGATATTGAAACAATTTCTCAAATTAAAACACGTTTTTGCATGTAAAAAGGCAACAATAATGCAGAATTTCTGGAGCAAAAGTTTGCAACAAAAGAATTTTATATAGTTTGCAATTTTCCTTTTTTATAGAGTTATTTAAACTAAATATATAAATTCCGAAAATTAGCATTATAGCAACCACTGTTGTTCTTGATGTTTTATCTTAATTTTTTCACTTTTGTATGTTTTCTTGCAAAGCGGTGTTTTCTGCAAAAAGTTTTTTAGCAACTGGCAAATCTGCTTTTGCCCAATCGAGTTTGAGCAAATCTTTCTTTGGAACCCATTTGATTGCTTTATGAACATTCATTGCCATATGGTTGCCATTAAACTTGCATTTATATAGCGACATAGACAAATGAAAGTCTGGATAGTCGTGTTCAACTTGGTAATAAAAATTGCCAATGTTAACATTTATATCAAGTTCTTCGCTAAGTTCTCTTGCAAGAGTTTGGCGCTTTGTTTCGCCTTCTTCAATTTTTCCGCCAGGAAACTCCCAAACAAAGGAAACATAATCGTATTTTCCTTGATCGCGCAAGGTGCACAAAATTTCCCCTTTTTGATTTTCAATAATGCCGGCAACTGTTGTAACTAATTTCTTTTCCATAAGTTTTCTCCTTTTCTGCTATAAGCATATCATAGTTTTTTCTAGTTGTCAATAGTTTTTATAAGTTTTTTTAAGTTTTTCGCAAATACTGTTAGTTTTTTATAGTTATGCCTAAAAACTTGATTATTTTTTGGTGGTATGATAAAATAATAAATATGGATATGGTTAGTGAATTTGAAAAATTAAAAAAACGCGTTGAATTTTTGGAGAGCATCGTTTTGCAAAACAATAAAAAAACAGAAGAACCCAACCCAAAGCGCGACAAAACCAGGTTTATGATGGATAACAAAATTTATCCTAAGAACCGTTTTGTTTTGGCTGTGGTTGAAAAATATATCAAGCAAAACAATCCAACCTACAGCGAACTTGCTGGCATATTTGACAAATCAATTCAAGGCTCTCTTAATGTTGTTCTCTTAAAAAATCAAGCCGAAAACATAAAAGACAGCAAGAAGAGATATTTTATGGATTCGCCGTTTAAATTAAAGGACGGCAGCACGATTGTTGTTTGCACACAATGGGGAATATTCAACATTATGAAATTTGAAAAAGTTGCAACCAATCTTGGGTTTAAGTTTGATAAGATTATGTTATAATACAAACATAGTTGCAAAGATACTCTTAATTTTTTATTCCACTTTTGCAACTAAAAAACAAAAAAAGGAAAATAAATGTATAAAACCGAACTAATAGGCTACACACCAGTAGCAAAGAAAATGGCAAAGAAGATTGAAGACAAGTGTAACGAAATGGAAAAAGAAGGATATGTTTTAATTTCCACAACAATCACACTTGGGGCAAAGGCTATTTTGATTTTTAAGAAACAATAAAAAATGTAAATACAAAACAATGTAATTGTGATTATAAAGGAACAAATATGAAAACAAAAAACAAAATTTTTGGTTTAATAATATCAGTAATGCTAATTATTCCAGCAATGTTTTTCTTAACTGCTTGTGGGGATAATGGAAATAGTGGTTCGGGTGGAAATCCCAACTCACACGATAGTTCTAAATGGTTTACCGAAACAGAGTTGTCTGCAGTTGGACTATCCAATTTAACAGCGCCAACAGGTCTTAACGGAGCAATCTCTTCTAGCAATTATTGGTTTAATGATGGTTATTCATTTTCGCAACCTTGTGACAATGTCGACCTATTAGAACAGAATGCTGAAATTTATCTTGACTATTTTAAAACAAATTATGATGGCTATTTTGGGCATATCTCTGGCAATTATGGTGTAAAGTATGGCGAAAATGAAACATGGTATATCTTGGAACAAAGCAACACATTAGGGGATTATTTTGATAATAATCCAAGTAGACTTTATAAATTTTATTATGTGACAAACCACGATACAGACAAAGAAGGATATTTTGTTAAAAATTCGGTGTATACTTTTGAAATTAGATATGAATTTAGTACTTCGACAAATCAATATATGTTCAAACTTTTCATAGAAAAAGCGGATACATCATCTAATGGTGTATATTCATATTATTATAAAATGAAATAAACTTATTAAACCAATTTAAATATTTATTAGGAGGCTGTAAAGAGGTATTTCTTTACAGCATTTTTTTGCAAAAATAGAAAGTGCGATACAATACGGAAACATACGGTAAAATAAGGGTTTTCGCACCTTATTTCGTATTGAATTCGCATTTTATTCGCATTTTATTCGCATTTTGGTGCGTTTATAGGGTAAAAAAGCGTTTTTTTGTATGTTTTTTGTGCTATTTTACTCGAACCCCTAGACATAAAAAAATCGGCAAATCCTGCCGATTTTTGGTGCGCCTGGAGGAGTTCGAATCCCCAACCTTTGGTTCCGTAGACCAACGCTCTATCCAATTGAGCTACAAGCGCAAAAGTGATAGTTATTTAACTAACAGCCCCTATTATAGTCAAAAAAGCAGCTGATGTCAACTGCTTTTTGAATTTTTCCTACATTCCCATATCAAGTCCGCTTGATGGATTTTTAGGTTTTGAATCTGGCGCTAAACTTGATGCTTCGCTGTTTAATGGCTTTGCATAGTTGGCGGTTCTGTTTTCGGCAATTTTCTTTCTAAGAGCATTCTTTTCTGCTTCTTTTTTAAGTTCTTTTGCCGTTTTTTTCTCTTTTGCTTCTGCATTAACTTTCTTTTTTTGAAGCGCAACTCGCTTTGCTTTTTCTGCTTGCGCGCCGCCGCTTAAAGTTGCTTGAGCTTTCACTTCGTTAACTTTTTCCTTTCTTTTGGCTCTTTTTTGAGAACTTTTTGCAACAAGTTCGGCAGTGTTTAATTTTTTCTTCTTTTTCTTTTTGTCGCCATCAACTTCAAAAACTTCTTCCTTATCTTCTTCCTTTTCCTCGGCTTGGTCTTTGTCGTCTGTTTTTTCTTCTGTTTTAGCTTTTTGTATTGCCTTTTCTTTATCAATTTCCTTTTTAAGACGCGCTTGTTCTTTATCTAACGCAGCTTTCTTTTCATCTGCTCTTTCTTTCATATCGCCAACAATTTCGGAAGACATTATTGTTGCTGTTCCAATTGCAAGAGAAAGGAACATAAACGCTGGGGCAAGAAGCCCGCCAAGGAAGGTTACAACTGTTAAAGCAATGCATGTTGCAATTGCGGCGCCAAACAAGCAATGTTTAAGAACTTTAAGAGGTTTAAGAGGAACGTGGACGCCATCTCCTGGATATTGTGGTTTATATTCTTTTGCTGGTACTGCACTTTCTTTTTTGTCTTGATCTTTTTTATCGCCATTTGAAGGTTTATCTTCTTTTGCGGCTTGTTTGTTATCTTTACTTTCTTCTTCGCTTGAAGGTTGTTCGCTAACAACTTCAACGGTTTCTTCCTCTTCTTCGTCGCTTGAACCGTCGGCTGGTGGGTTGCTTTGCGAAGCAGGTTGATCGGCTGCTGGAGTTAACCCAACAACAGGGTCCCTTCCGCCGTTGTTTGAATTCGAGCCGTTCGAATCAACATTTTTAATTTCGGTTTCTTTTGTTTCCTTTTCCATTTCCCCTCCTTCTTTCGTTTCTTCAACTTCCGATTGAGCTAAGTTAACCTTTAAAATTGCAGGTGCTGCGCTTTGGGCAACAAAAGCGTTTGTTTCTTCTTGTTCATTTCCAATTTCTTTTGTTACTTGGCTTTTTGTTGAAACATTAAACTTTGAAACATTTTGAATTTTTGTTTTATATGTTTCTGGCGAAACTCTTTCAATTGAGGTTTTGGCGTTTTGATTCTCAATATATGCTAAAATCTCGTTTGCCTTATCGGAAGAAACGTTTTCCAAAATTGAAGCAAGCGATCCAACTTTTCCTTGACCAAAATCCCCTCCTCTAAATTGGAAGCCAAAATCATGGGCAAAACTTCCGGTTTGTTCGTGTTCTTTTGAGCCGTCAATAACATTTGCAAGTTCGCGAATTTCTGTTCCGCTTGCCAAGAAAAGTTTGTTTGGTTTTCCGTTTATTGTTAAGAATTTAAGTTCTTCGCCGTTAACACGGAAAACTTTTTGGGCTAAGTTTTTAAGCCCTTCAGCTGCTTCAAAAGCTTGAGCAGGCAAAACGCCGCATTTAACTTTGTTTAAGGAAATGTCTTCAAAAAAGTTTTCAGAAAGTTCAAGGTCAATTGGTTTATCCGACAAAAGCCCAATGCTTCCTTTTTGACCTTTGTTAATAACAAGATCCCCCGCGCGAACATCAACGGTTGAAATTTTTTCGTTTAAGCCCTTAACAGCAATTGAAATTTGTGCGTTTGGAAGGCACTTAATTTCTGCCGCGTCGAAAACAATATAGTTTCCATCTTGTTTAACATTTTTTCCGTCAACAAAGCTGCTAAGTTTTCCTTTTGAGTTAAGAACTTTAACAATTTTTTTGCCGTTTTCCAAGATTTGAGCTTCAAGCAAATATTCGCCGCTTCCGTTAAAATCTTTTCCGGCACGATAGAAACTTCCCGCTCCGCTTGTTTCTTTTTCAAAGGAAACAACAATTTCTTTCCCTTGCTTTGCGCGAGAGCCGTCTTTCATTTCTTCAATTAAACTAACATTGAACTTTGAACTCATTTCTTTTCTCCTATGTTTTTAGTATACCACAAATCAATATAAAGTCAATATTTTTGAATTTTTCGTTGAAATTATTGCATATATTGTTTAAATTTTTAAAACGCGTCAATAATTCTTGTATGAAAAAAATTGTTATAACCCTTTGTTTAATTTTGGCACTTGGCGCAATTGTTGTTTTTGGTCTTTTAAATAAACCGCAAGAAAACAGCGAATATTTAAGAATACATATTAGAGCAAACTCAAACGACGAGATTGACCAAAGCATTAAGTATAAAGTTAAAGACGCAGTTGTTGAGGCAATGATTCCCCTAATTTCTTCTTGCCAAACAAAGACCGAAGCGGAAAAAGTTTTGGAAAAGAATTTTCCGCTTATTGAAAGCGTTGCAAACAAAACTCTTAAAGAAAATGGCTTTTCCTACACATCAAAGGCAAGGCTTGCGCGCGAGGAATTTCCAACACGAACCTATGAAAATTTAACGCTTGAACAAGGTTTCTATGACGCGCTTATTCTAAACCTTGGAAGCGGCGAAGGAAATAACTGGTGGTGCGTTGTCTATCCTCCTCTTTGTTTTTTGAAAGCAAATCCAACAGGCGAAGACACGGTTTACAGGTCTAAAATTATTGAGATCATTAAATCTTTCTTTAATTAGGAAGATTTTTTTGAATAAAACTGTTTTTTTGCGCAAACTACTTAAAATCGCAATTTTTAGGGAGATTTTTATGGTAGTTTCAAAAAAAATTTGGATTATTGCAATTATGATGGTTGTTTGCTTAATTGGAAGTTTAAGTTTAAGCGTAATCCCAACCCGCAAGGTTGAAAACGTTTATGCCGAAACAACTTACAGCCAAAACAAGGCAATCCAACAAAAACTTAAAGATTTGGGTTACTATAACGGCGCAATTGACGGAACAATGAACTGGGAAACAACCCAAGCAATTAAAGCGTTTCAATTTGACTATGGCGTTGAGCAAACAGGAACAGTTGGGCCAAAAACCGCAAGTTTGCTTGGAATTAACCTAAACGACCAATCAAACAACGATTTATATTTGCTTGCAAAGTGCGTTTATGCCGAAGCGCGCGGCGAGCCATATGTTGGACAAGTTGCCGTTGCTGCGGTAATTTTAAATCGTGTTAAGCACCCAGATTTCCCAAACACAATTTATGGCGTTGTCTATCAGCCATGGGCTTTCACCGCGGTTTATGACGGACAAATTGGCTATGAGCCAAAC
>ULWZ01040934.1_pt1 | contig 55061 bp, 72 predicted proteins | sample 1960811 | NCBI WGS metagenome assembly ULWZ01 (sample SAMEA4835825, study PRJEB28245) | human gut metagenome | biome: gut microbiome; material: fecal sample | place: Denmark | collected 2008 | reverse complement strand
CGAAAATGAAAAACCACCCGCTATGCGGGTGGATATTTATTGTGCCAAAATCCCCAGTTAATGAAAAAACTCATAAACTGGGGATGACATAGTTTAGTAATTATACTGTTTTTGCTTGGCTATAATAAAGCCAGCTGTAACAATCGTGGCCAGTATTTCAGCTATAAAGATGGAGCTCCAGATGCCGGTTAAACCAAAATAAATTGGTAATACCATGAGACATATTAGCTCAAAGCCAAAAATGCGGATTAAAGAAACAGCGGCGGAAATAGGTCCGTTGTTAAGGGCTGTGAAAAGGCCAGAGCCAAAGATATTGAAGCCCATCAGCAAGAATGCTAACGCAAAAAGACGGAAACCATCTACAGTCATCTGGAATAATTCCTCATCGTAGCCTACGAATAGCCATAGCATAGGGGCAGCAGCCAACTGGGAAAGGATGGTAATCAAAAAGCCAGAGCCAAACATAAGAATAATGCTTTTTTTTACCAGATTCCGTAATTCTTTGTGATTTTTGGCCCCATATTGGAAGCTGATAAGAGGAGCGCTAGCCGAGGCATAACCTAGGAAAATAGAGGTAAAAACAAAGTTTACGTACATAATCGCACCATAGGCAGCCAAACCATCCTCACCAGCAATGGAAATCAGCTGTAAATTGTAAATAGCATTAATCATGGCACCAGACATAACAGAGGCCATTTCAGAGCAACCATTGGTAAAGGTATGCCATACCGCCCAGCCATACCAAACTGGCCGAACGAGTCTTAGCATACTGCTATTCTTGCGGATAAAGTAAATAATGGGCACCATAGTACCTACAATCTGGCCGATGGCAGTAGCTAAGGCGGCTCCTACCAGTCCCCATTGGAATACCACAATAAAGAGATAATCCAAAAGTGCATTGGTAATACCAGCTAAAATAGAAACCTTGAGACTCATTACAGGCTTGCCCGCAGCAATAAAAAAACTTTGGAACACATTTTGCAGTACGTAGAAAATCTGGGCAGCAAAGAGAATGTGGCCATAGGCAACACAGAGAGGCAGCAGTTCTGAGGTAGCTCCCAAGGCTGCGGCAATCCGCGGTATTAAGGATACTCCCAGCAGGGAAAGTATAGCTCCCATAATAGCAGAAACAAGTACAAGCAGGGAGAAATATTCATTGGCCAGCTTGGTATTGCCCTCACCTAAGGTTTTAGAAATCAATGCATTGCCGCCTTCGCCAATCATATAGCCAATGGCCACAGCCAGCAGGTTTACCGGCATTATCAGATTGACAGCGGCAAAGGGAAGCTTGCCAATGTAATTAGATACAAAGAATCCATCTACCACACCATAGATGGACGTACAAATCATCATAAGAATAGGGGGTAGTACGAATCTGATTAGTCGTGTGTAAGAAAAATGCCCGGCTAATGAAATACGCATGATAAAACTCCTTTTTCAAAAAACTACTAAAAAAGGGAGGCCTTCCTGCTGTTTGCTTTGGAGCAAATGCACAAAAACTCCCTGTATGTTTCATTATACCACATGTTTAAATAAGAAGCAAAAGAGTGTGTGAACCAGGAAGAAAAATGCCCCTTGACAAGGTAGTTCTTTTTTTGGTATTATTTTTTAGGTTGTATAAGCTCTTGATAAGGAAGGGCGTATCTACCAACTGCCGAGAACAGTTGTCTATGACCCGCTGGGTTGTAGTACACTTTTTAGGCGGTTTTTTTGTGTGTAAATTTAAATTACCCCTTTGCCACAAGTTTTGTAGTGTACATTTTAGTTGTAGGATAAGGAGTGTTGACATGAAATACGATGTTATTATTATTGGTGCAGGCCCTGGTGGTATTTTTTCTGCCTATGAGCTGATTAAGGGAAATAAGGATATTAAGGTAGCTGTATTTGAGGCTGGTCGCCCCTTGGAGCAAAGAAAATGTCCTATTGACGGCAAAAAAATCAAAAGCTGTATCAATTGTCCATCCTGCGCTATTATGAATGGCTTCGGGGGCGCAGGTGCTTTCTCTGATGGCAAATACAATATTACCAATGATTTTGGCGGTACTCTTTATGAGCATATTGGCAAGGAGGCTGCTCTGGAGCTGATGTATTATGTGGATGAAATCAATGTCAGCCACGGTGGCCAGGGAACTAAAATGTATTCTACTACAGGTACCAGCCTGAAAAAGACCTGTATGCAGAACAAGCTGAAGCTGCTGGATGCTTCTGTACGCCATCTGGGTACAGATAAAAACTATATTGTCTTGGAAAATATCTACAATGAACTGCGGGAGAGAGTGGATTTCTTCTTTATGACTCCTGTGGAAAAGCTGGAGACTTTGGCTAATGGTTATCGGGTAATTACTGCCAAGGACAGCTATGAATGTGATAAATGTATTGTTTCTGTAGGCCGCAGCGGCAGTAAGTGGATGGAAAAAATCTGTCAGGAGCTGGAAATTCCAACCATGTCCAACCGTGTGGATCTAGGAGTAAGAGTGGAACTGCCTGCAGAGGTATTTTCCCATCTTACCGATGAGCTATATGAAAGCAAGATTGTTTACAGAACTGAAAAATTTGAGGATAAGGTGCGTACCTTCTGCATGAATCCTTATGGCAGTGTGGTAAGCGAAAATACCAACGGCATTATTACCGTAAATGGCCATAGCTATGAAGATAAGGCTCTCCAGACAGGCAATACTAATTTTGCTCTGCTGGTATCAAAGCATTTCTCTGAGCCTTTCAAGGATAGTAACGGCTACGGTGAAAGCATTGCCCGCCTTTCCAATATGCTGGGCGGTGGTGTACTGGTACAGCGCTTTGGTGATTTGGTGCGTGGTCGCCGCAGTACCCAGAAGCGCATGGATGAAGGCTTTGTTATACCGACTCTGGCAGCCGCACCTGGTGATTTGAGCTTGGTATTGCCGAAGCGTATTCTGGATGGTATTATTGAGATGATTTATGCTCTGGATAAGATTGCTCCAGGCACAGCCAATGATGATACTCTGCTCTATGGTGTAGAAGTAAAATTCTACAATATGGAGGTAGAGTTGGATGATAATCTTGAATGTCGTTATAAGGGACTGTACATTATTGGTGATGGCAGTGGTGTAACCCATTCTCTCTCTCATGCTTCTGCCAGTGGTGTCTTTGTGGCCAGAAAGATTCTTGCTGATATGTAAATAAAATAAAATAGCCCTTTCTGACTTTTCCTGAATTATGTAGGGAGGAAAGCCGGAGAGGGCTATTTCTATCTAAGCCAAGCTGCTAAAAAGAGCATCTACAATTTGATGAATATCAGTAGAGGCAATGGAGGAATAATTTACCACAAAAGTATGCTCCGGAGCGGCCTGACGGTTTTGATAATAATGCTGTAACGGCTTCAGCATTAATCCCTTTTGCCGCAGTCTAGCCTGCAAATCCCTATCTGATAGACTAGTATCGATTTGCAAGAGAAAATACAAGCCAGATGATTGCTGGAGAATTTTAATCCGCTCATGGTCAGGGTGGCTGGTTAAAGCCTTTAGGAGCTGTTGACGAAGTTTTTTATAATTGTTCCGCATGCGGTTAATATGCCGCTCGAAATACCCCTGATTAATAAACTCTGCCAGAGTATATTGCTCAAAGGTGGATACAGTACAGCTAAGGTAGTTTAATTTGTTGTTAAATTCCTCCATTAAGGGCTTGGGCAGTACCATATAGCTGATACGAATGGTAGAGGCCAGACTCTTAGAGAAGGTATTCATATAAATAACCTTGTTGCTCATATCTATGCTGAATAGGGAGGGGATAGGCCGACCTACCAAACGAAACTCTGTATCATAATCATCCTCAATAATATATCTAGGGCCAGCTGCCGCCCAGCCTAGCAGTTCATAGCGACGGCTAATGGGGGTAATAATACCTGTAGGAAAATGATGGGAAGGGCTGATATGAATAACATCACAGCTTACAGTGTTCAATGCTGTTACAGACATACCTTGCTGGTCAATAGGCAGGGCAATACAGCAAGCACCGTTATCCCGATAAATGCGCCGCAGCTTTTGATACCCCGGATCTTCTACACAATAAATCTTGTCCCGGCCAATAAGCTTAATCAACAGCTCATAAAGATATTCTGTACCGGCGCCAATAACAATCTGCTCTGGGGAAATATCCATACCTCGGAAATGGCGCAGATGATTGGCTATGGCCTGTCGCAAAGGTGCCACACCTGCTGTAGGAGACTGCGTGAGGAGAAGCTGCTGTTTTTCGCTGATGGTATGTCGCAGCAAACGACTCCAGGTGCTAAAGGGGAAATTTTCTGCCAGCAGGCTGTTGGAGGACAAATCCACTCTATGAGGCTGAGGGATGACAATGGATGGGGCACTTGGGCTGGGAGAGTATGTATCTGCCTGCTTATACTGTTGATAGTTTTCCACTGGGGAAACAAAGTACCCTGATTTTAGGCGGGCATAAATATATCCTTCAGAAACCAGCTGACCATAGGCTCCCTCTACAGTTATGGTGCTGATGCCCAACTGGGTGGCCAGGGAACGCTTGGAGGGCAGCTTGGTGCCTGGTGTTAGATGATGCAGAAGAATTTCGTTTTTGATGTATTGGTAAATCTGCATATAAATAGGCTGAGGCTTATTGGGTTCCAGATTCAAAGTCAGCATGTGGGGCCGCCTTTCTATGATAGATTGAAATAAGCTAAAATTGTGGTAAAATAAAAGCGGCAGAAAATGCCGCTTTAGCTTACAAAGAAATTTTCTGCAATGGCTTTACCAATATCAGGAAGATTATGGCATTGAGAAGTGCCTTTAGAGCCAGTCCCGGTGTGGAGCTAAGTCCAGCCTCAATACTGTCATAAAGCACAGCACCAAAAATAGTATAAGCAGCCACCATCCAGACAAGGCCTAAGAAAATAGCTGTAAGATTGCCACCATTAATCGCAAAGCTGTTGTGATTGCTCTTGTAAAGTATGCCAAAAATCCAAGCCATAATATATTTGATAAGCAGTGTAGGCACAATCCAAAGGGCAAAGCCGCCAATCAAATCTGCCAGAGCAGAGCCAACTGCACCGGCAATAGCTCCCTGCTTACGGCCTAACAGCACCACTGCCAGCAAAACCGCTGCATCTCCTAAATGGGCATAGCCCAAGGGAATCGGAATCTTTGGCACAAAGGTCATAACAAAAACAATAGCGGTAAATAAAGCAGTAAGACACAAATCCTTAGTTGTTAATTTCATAATTGTCACTCCTGACTGTATTTTTGTTCAATATATTGAATATGGTACTTAGTATAATGCCACATTGGCTATATTGAAATAGTCAGAATAAGATAAAAATATAATATCAGATTTATTGTCAGATTGAAAGATATTTTTGCAAAGGATGAGGAAATGGAGCAGGAAAAAATATATGCCAAGCAAGCAGGATATAAGCATTTAAAGGCTTTGGGACAGTTTTTTACCCCTAAGGCTGTGGCAGAATTTATGTGTAACTGGGCTGGTAAAAATGCCAAAAATATGCTGGACCCTGCAGCTGGTAACAGTGTGTTTCTGTGCCAGATGCATAGGTTTTATCCTCAATGTCAGCTAAAGGGCTATGAAATTGACACCGGGATTCTGGATTTTTTTGGTAATCCATCTGGTGCAGAAATGATTTTGGGAGATTATCTGACTCTGGATTGGCAGGAAAAATACCAGGCCATTGTGGGGAACCCTCCCTATAATAAATTCCAGACTGTAGACAATCGTCTGGATATATTTAACAAAATTTATGCCGAAACCGGTATTCATTACAGTGGCAATAGCAATCTTTATGCCCTTTTTTTAATAAAAAGCATCTATCAGCTGGCACCACAAGGGAGGCTGGCCTATATTATTCCCAGTGAATTTCTCAATTCCGCCTACGGCACTCAGCTAAAGAAATTACTGTTAAAGCAGGGATTATTGCGGTGCATTATCAATTTCCGTCATAATGAGGAAGTATTTCCTGGAGCCACTACTACCTGTTGTATTATTTTCCTGCAACAGGAAAACAAAAAATATGTGGATTTTTATAATCTATCCTCCATAGAGGAGCTGGCTCAATTAGATGTGGATAAAGGCTTAGGGCCACATGGAATCAGGGTGGCCTATAACGATCTAAAGCCAGAGGAAAAATGGCGTCCTTATCTTCATCAGGAAAGTCAGCGTCAGCTGGCTCATCTAGTGCCTATAGGAAAGTATTGCCGGGTTGGCAGGGGGATTGCCACAGGAGCCAATGATTTCTTTTGCCTAAGCCGACAGCAGGCAGAGGAGTTGAAAATTGACGAAAAGTATCTCCAGCCCTGTCTTTGTCGCAGTAAGGATGTAAAAGGTAATATTTGGCAGCTAAGGGATTGGCAGACTCTGGCAGATAAGCAGGGTAAGGCTTATATACTGAATATACAGGGTGAGCCAGATGACAGGGTACTGAAATACCTTCGACAGGGACCGGCTCAGGGACTGGATAAGCGGTATCTTCTGTCCAAAAGACAGCCCTGGTACAGTATGGAGCAAAAACCTGCGGCACCTATTTTGATTTCTTCTGCCTATCGCAAAGAATATAAGCTTTTGCGAAACTTGGCTAGAACAGCTAATCTAACAGCCTTTCATGGTATTTTTATCCGCAAGGACTATGAGGAATTAACGGATATTATCTTTTGTTATTTTCTAACAGCCACTGCCAGAGAGCTTGTTAATCGCAATCGCAAGGAACTGGGACGAGGACTGGAGAAACTGCAGCCGGGGGACTTGCAGCAGGCAGAAATGCTGGATATAGAAATCCTTGGTGAGCAAGCCAGGTCAAAAATATTGACTATTTATGACCAAATTATAAAACAGGAAGCTTCTAAGGTAAATCTGGTTAATGAACTGGAGGAAATTTTTTCTCCCTATTATTGTACAAATTTGGAAAAAGATGTTACAATAAACAAGGACGAATAAATTAGACAAAACGGGAGCTTGCAGAGGCAGGCTGAGAGTAGGCGTAGGCCTTGACCGTACCTGATGTGGATAATGCCACCGTAGGGAACCATATTGTGTAGATATAATGGTATACCAATGGCTGTGGCTAGGTATACCATTTTTGTGTATTAGGAAAGGATGTTATATATGGCTAAAGAGTATAAAACTCAGATGGAAGCAGCCCGCAAGGGGATTGTGACTCCAGAAATTGAAAAGGTTGCTGCCAAGGAGCATATGTCTGTAGATGAGCTGCTGCCGCTGGTAGCTTGTGGCAAGGTGGCTATTCCTGCCAATGTTAACCACAAATGTCTGGAGCCAGAGGGTATTGGCTCCATGCTGCGCACCAAGATTAATGTAAACCTTGGTGTGTCCAGAGATTGCAAGGACTATGATGTGGAAATGGAAAAGGTTATGTCTGCTGTAAATATGGGCGCAGAGGCTATTATGGACTTGTCCAGTCACGGCAATACTCAGCCTTTCCGTCGTAAGCTTACCAGTGAATGCCCTGTAATGATTGGTACTGTACCGGTTTATGACAGTGTTATTCACTATCAGAGAGATTTGGATACCCTGACTGCCAAGGATTTTATTGATGTTATCCGCCTTCATGCTGAGGATGGTGTGGATTTTGTTACCCTCCATTGTGGTATTACCCGCAAGACCATTGACCAGATTAAGAAGCACAAGAGAAAGATGAATATTGTTTCTCGGGGTGGTTCCTTGGTTTTTGCCTGGATGTCCATGACTGGCAATGAGAATCCTTTCTATGAATATTATGATGAGATTCTGGATATTTGCCGTGAATACGATGTTACCATTTCTCTTGGTGATGCCTGCCGTCCTGGCTGTCTGGCTGATGCTACTGATGTATGCCAGATTGAGGAGCTGGTACGCCTTGGTGAGCTGACTAAGAGAGCTTGGGCTAAGGATGTACAGGTTATGGTTGAGGGACCTGGTCATGTGCCTATGGATCAGATTGCGGCCAATATGAAGGTACAGGAGACTATTTGTCAGGGAGCACCTTTCTATGTATTGGGGCCATTGGTAACAGATATTGCGCCTGGCTATGACCATATTACAGCAGCCATTGGCGGTGCCATAGCAGCTATGAATGGTGCAGCCTTCCTGTGTTATGTAACCCCAGCTGAGCATCTGGCTCTGCCAAATGTAGACGATGTAAAGCAGGGCATTATTGCCAGCAAGATTGCGGCTCACGCAGCGGATATTGCCAAAGGTGTCCGGGGTGCTAGGGATATAGACGATAAAATGGGTGATGCCCGCCGGGTATTGGATTGGGATGTTCAGTGGGAGTGCGCTCTGGATCCTGAAACTGCCAAGGCTATCCGGGCAGATCGTTCTCCAGAGCATGAGGATACCTGCTCCATGTGTGGCAAATTCTGTGCTGTTCGCAGTATGAACAAGGCTTTGGCGGGAGAGCATATTGATATTCTCTAATAGTTAATAAGTATTAGTTCTGTAAGCCCTGCTGATAAATAAACTGCTGTCTTTTCTTGAAATAAGAAATTGTTGATAGCTGTTATTTATTGGCAGGGTTTTGTCATGGTAAAAATTTTGTATTTGTGGTATGATAGGCAGGAACTAAAAATGTGGAGGTGCTAATATTTGAAGGCTTTAAGAAATTTTGCTTCCTCAAGAAGGTGCAAGGATTTGATTGTCATTGCTGTGGTGTTGGAGGCCTTTTTTCTGGCACTGTCGCCTTTAGTGGCGGAGGCTTCCCTGCTAATAGGCTTTTTGATTTATCTATTTCGCTGGCGAATGGATAGAAATTACTATTATAAGAAATCTCCGGTATGTGGAGCTATAGCTGTATTTATGGTCTGCGGCGCAGCCTCCATACTGGTTTCTCCAGATAGTGGCTTTAGCTTTTACAATTGGTACAATCTGGCGGTAGTATACTGCATGACCTTTGTGCTGGTGACGCAGAATGTTACGACTAGGGATGAAATCAAGGTGGTGGCTTATGCCCTTGGACTTTCTGCTTTACTGGTGGTGGCAGATGGCTTCTATCAGTTTATTTTCGGCATTGATACTGCCGATATGAAATGGGTGGATGGTGAGGCCTTTCCAGAATTGCGGAAGCGGGTTTTTGCTACCTGGGAGAATCCTAATATTTTGGCAGCCTATTTGGATATTGTTATCTGTGTCCTGTTGGGGCTGTTTGTCAAAATGAAGAATAAGAACACCAGAATTTATCTTGCTCTGTTTATGGTGGCCTCCTTGGCCTGTCTGGCCATGACCTATGCTAGAGGAGCTTTGCTGACTATCGCTGTTATTATAGGCTGTTATGGTATTCTAAAGGATAGACGGATTCTGCTGGCCCTTATTCTAGTGGCTGGTGGTGTATTGGCTTTGAATCCAGTGCTGTTGGAGCGCATGCAGACAGCTTTTCTGGTGGCAGATACATCCTCAGAAATGCGGATTGCCATGTGGGAAAGTACGGTTCAGATGATTATGGATCATCCTTTGCTGGGGATTGGCTGGGGGGCCTACTGGATGGTGTACCCGCTGTATGATACCTACATTATTGATGGCAGTGTAACACTGGTTCATGCCCATAATATTTATTTGAATTACTGGGCGGAAATTGGCTTGATCGGCGGTACTGCTTTCCTGTGGTATTTTTTCAAAACTATGGGACTGGCTCTTTTTAACAAGCGGGTATTGCCAGACACTTTGATGGAAGGTTTGTTGCTGGGGCTGGGATTGGCGTTGGTTTCTGTAGCTCTGAATGGTGTGACAGATGATGTATTGTTTAATATTCCATCCTCTATGCTGTTATGGCTGCTATGTGGATTGGTCTATGCTATAAGGAGTCTTGGGCGGTAGTAAAAATCAGGGGAGTGATTGCCATGAAAAGATTTGTAGTATTTGTTTTAGGCTTCATATTGTTCCTAAATGGTACTTTGATGGCTGAGGCTAAGGATAATGTATCTGAAAATGCATCTACGACAGAAGCTATGGCAGTTATTGCTGCTGATACTCCAGAAATTGCTGTGCAAAAACCAACTGTTATTGTGATGAATGGCAGTGAAAGATATTTGCAGGAGGAATATAAGGATATTTTAACCCGCTATTTTGTAAAATGCTATTCCAAATATCGTTTTTCTATGACATATGGCCGAGAAGCACAGCAGGAATTTTATCAAGCCTGCAGCAAGGTAAATGGGGCTAAAGATATACACAGCCTTAACCAAAAGGAAATGGCAGAGGTTTTGAGCAGTATGGACAAGGAGCAGGCACTGTTTCTTAATGTTCATGACAGGGTATACAAGACAAGACGTCATTGGGATTGGTGGTTTGGCTCTGAAGATACCTGGGATGCAGTAGTTTATTTAGAGGCCACCTTGGTAGATAAACAGGGTATCATCGGTCACAAAAAATATCAATACACCATTGAATCCCAGTACACCCCTGGCAAAGCACTCCAGGATGCTTATACCAGATGCATCAGACAGTTGCAGAAATCTGATATACTTAATAAGCCCGATAATTAATAATAGGGGGGTATAAAAATGAATGGTACTAAACTATGGTTAAGTAATTTGCAAAAAAATTATTTTAGCTTTGAGGGTTCTATACAGCGAAAAGAATACATTACTCGTATGATTATTTTTTTTCTACTTGGTTTATTTTGTGCCTTTATTGCTTCAGTTATAGCACTAGGTCTCGGCCTAGTGTCAAATCTAGAGTTGAATTTCTTATCCCACTACGCTCCAGATGCAACAGCTATCAATGATTATTTATTAATCAGTATTGGTACTTGGAGCGGAACTTTTTTATTTTTATTAGTTACTGCTATCACAATGATCTTACAACCCTTAGTATTTATAGCCCAAATTTCACTGTGTGTACGTAGATTTCACGATTTAAATTTAAGTGGATTCTTTGTACTGCTGGGATTAATACCGATTGTTTGTCCACTTATGATTATATTGTTAGGAGTATTGCCTAGCAGAAAGCAAGTGGAAATATAAAGCCTATACTATATGAGAAATTATAAATCTTTACTACTAATAATAAGTATGATAAAATTAGCGTAAAAAAATATATTTTTGTATGTTGGGGGAATAATGATGAAAATGGGAATGAAGAAAATTATTGCTACTGCTGTTGCTGGAGTATTTTTTTCGGGTATGCCGATAGGAAGTTCAGTTTCTGAGGCTAGTGATTGGGGCAAAATTGCTGGTGATCTTATAGGTGGTTTACTTAATAGTGCTAGCAAGGGAAGTAGTAGTGGGGATAGTTCAGTAAATAGTATATTAAATTTAAGCAGCCAGAAAAATGCAGTTATGAATCCTTCCAGTAATGATAAGTTGTTTATGCTGGCAGTTAAAAATGGCGATACTGAAACTGCGGCTCAGATGTTGGCCCAAGGCGTAAATGTTAATGGTGTATTTTATCCACCTAGCAACTATTATTGGGGTACTACAGCACTTAGAACGGCTATGGATAATAATAATCGTCCTATGATGCAATTTTTATTGGAAAATGGAGCAGATGTTACAGGGTATCATGTAATTCATGATCGGAAAGATTATTATATTTCATATATTGTCTTAGCAGCAGCAAAAGCAGATACTGAATTGGTTACCTATTTACATAACTGGGGAGCTGATATATCCTCGCAGGGATATTGGAATACAGACTATTATAACCCTATTACTGCTTTGATGTTTCAATGTAGTCGGGGAACTAGCTGGGATGAAAGAGGCGAAGCTTATACTCTTATTCCATATTTGCTTAGTCAGGGTGCAAATATTGATGATAAAATAAAGCTGGGAAATATAAAATATACCCCATTTTTACTTACGGTAGATCTGCGATGGTATGAAATGATGGATATGTTAGCTGATAATGGTGCTAATATATATGCAAAAGATTCCATAGGCAGGAATGCATTGAAAATTGCACTCGATAAGGAAGATTTACGACTGTACAAGCACGTTCAAGATCTTATGAACCGCGGACAGCAGACACGCTAAAATTATGAAAAATGCCTTGGTAATTCAATAGTGAATACCAAGGCATTTTAATTTATTTTACGGTGGACAAGATATTTTGTATATGTTTATCATTCTTAGCCATAACGGTTATAGACCACAAACAATTATCCTTTATAAAAATACTATCGGAAGCTAAATAATCATGCTTTAAAATCTGCACATGTCCGTCTGAAGTTTTTGCCATTAAACCATTAATATTTGAATTTTCAAACCTAGAAAAGTTTGCTGTATTACCGTGAGCACTCCAGGTATACTCTAAAATTCTGTTGTCAAAGAAATCTTTCCATAGTTCTGGATGCATCTCCATACATTCTGTTAGAGTTTTCCCTTTTAAATCTGGATATGTATTGCCTAGTTTATCGTAGTCAAAATAAATAGAGCTTATGATAACAGAGGTATCATTATCGGCTGCTCCCATACCTACGTAAATTGTAGAAACATATTGTTCTATTTCCTTATTTAATGACGATATAGATATGTTTAGTGGTTTCATATCTATACTAGATGTAATACCAATTTCGATAGATGAGTTGTTACAGGTAATCGATTGTGCGTTAGCAACATGGGCAGAAAATGCTATACAAGTCACTAAAGCAGAATTTAAAACTATTTTTTTTATTTTTGATTTAAGCTGCATCATAGGATTCCTTTCTTAATTGTAAAACAACAATTCCTTTTAATAATGATATGTTCCCTGCTATTATAGCATAAATATTGATAGCTATACAGAGAAATTCATAAAAGTACTCCCCTTGTAAAATGAAAACAGCAGTACAAGAAAATCAAGACATATATAATCTTGGTATGCTAGAATGTAGACATAAAAATCTGATATTATCCAAAATTTTGATAAGTACAAAGTTTATATGCAAATTAAAGGAATGATATTATGTTTGATTTTAATTTTAGTATATTAAATAGTATAGTTGATAAATTTCATACAACTTTTATGCTTGATGCTAGTAAAAATATTAGATATACAGTGTTGAATGATGTATATTTAGAATTAATAGATTGTGTGAATAGTTTTCCAAGATATTCCCCAAACTTCTATTTAAAAAATTTTCAAGGACCACCTTATTATCAATTAGAAGCTTTCTCAGCTGTAATACAGTCCTTAGATATACAAATTGAACATTATAGTAATAGACTAAAGTCTCCTTATTTATCAGATATGGAGTTAAATGCATTGAGAGAATGCATTCTTGAGAGAAGCATTGCCAGACGTAATATCAATGATATAGAAGGTAGGTATTATATAGCTAAGGAAAAATATGAGAAATTTCTAAGGGAAAATACTGCAAAATTAGAATTACATGCTAATCCCAATGTACTGTAGTGTTTAGAAAATTTCAATGTTGCCGTACATAATGCTTTTATATCAGGAAATGCTAAAGATGACATAGAAAACGAACGAAATTTGTTAAAAGTTGCATTAAGGAAAGATATAAACAAAACTGTAATATTTGGCTAATTTGCTTTTACAAAATCCAAGTAAATAAACTGTTGACATTTGATGTTTTTTCGTGTATCATTCATAAGTGTTGTTAGGGACACTAAAAAGAAATATGAACTCATCCAGAGCGGTGGAGGGACTGGCCCTACGAAGCCGCGGCAACCATTGTCAGTGTGACAAAACGGTGCTAATTCCTGAAGGCATAGCCTGAAAGATGAGAGATTTAGAAACTCTCTCATTAGGGAGAGTTTTTTTGTGTATTAAAAGAGATAAGGGCTGTTGTATAACGGTTGTTTTCATATTTCAAGTCGTGTTTTGTTGAGAGTACAGCGAAGGATAGCTGATTAGGTTATGAATAGGCTTCTGCTGTACAGTAGTTTATGAGGAGGCGTTTTTATGGCAAAGCGTTTATTTTTTACCTCTGAGTCTGTTACTGAGGGACATCCTGACAAAGTAGCAGATCAGATTTCTGATAGCATTTTGGATGCTATTCTGGCTAAAGATCCATATGGCCGTGTAGCTTGTGAGACTATGGTTACCACTGGTCAGGCTCATATTGCTGGCGAGATATCCACCAAGTGCTATGTGGATATTGCTAAAATCGTAAGAGATACAGTTCGTAAGATTGGTTATACCAGAGCAAAATTTGGTTTTGATGCAGATACCTGTGGTATTCTTGTTTCCCTTGACGAGCAGTCCCCAGATATTGCTCAGGGTGTTGACAAGGCTCTGGAAGCTCGTGAGGGCAATCTGGATGAGGAAGAGGCTACCGGTGCTGGTGACCAGGGTATGATGTTTGGTTATGCTACTAACGAGACTCCTGAGTATTTGCCTGTTCCAATTGCTTTGGCACATCGTTTGGCTCGTCGTTTGGCTGAGGTGCGCAAGAATGGCACACTGCCATATCTCCGCCCAGATGGCAAGACTCAGGTCACTGTTGCCTATGAGAATGGCAAACCTGTAGCCATTGATACAATTGTTATCTCTACTCAGCATGATGAAAGCGTTACTCTGGAGCAGATTCGCAAGGATATGATTGAGTATGTAATCAAGGCTGTTATTCCTGCTGAACTTCTCAGCGAGGAAACCAAGTATTTCATTAACCCAACTGGCAAGTTCGTTATCGGCGGCCCACAGGGTGACTGTGGTCTTACCGGCCGTAAGATTATTGTTGATACCTATGGCGGTATGGCTCGTCATGGTGGCGGTGCTTTCTCCGGCAAGGATCCAACGAAGGTTGACCGTTCCGGTGCCTATGCAGCCCGTTATGTGGCAAAGAACATTGTGGCCGCTGGTTTGGCTGACAAGGCAGAGGTACAGCTGGCTTATGCTATCGGCGTAGCTACCCCTGTATCCATCATGGTTGATACCTTTGGCACTGGCAAGGTTAGTGACCGTGTTCTGGAAGAGCTGGTTACCAAGAACTTTGATCTGCGCCCAGCTGGCATTATCAAGATGCTGGATCTTCGTCGTCCTATCTATGCTCAGACTGCAGCTTATGGTCATTTCGGCCGTACTGATGTGGATCTGCCTTGGGAGCATACTGACAAGGCAGAAGCTCTAAAGGCTCAGGCTGGACTCTAAGCAAAAACAAATAATGTGGGCAACATCTTTATAGGTAGCGGGGTGTTGTACTCTCTTAAAGAGCTGTTTCCTTGGGGATTTGTATAGCAGCGTGAAAATATGATATTTTCATGGTGTTAGCTTAATTTCTCCCCTGAGGAGACAGCTCTTTTTTGTTATAAGTGCCAAGGTGAACCCATTTCACCATGAGGAGTTGGAAAACCTGCCTATATCATATTACTATAAGTGTCTGGTTATGGTATAATAAAAGCGGTAGGGGGTGATTGGCTTTGGGAGAAAAAGACATTACGCAAAAGAATTTTGAGGCATACAACGATGTTTTTGCAGATATTATCAATGGCTGTCTTTTTGATGGGGAGGAAGTAATTTCTGAAAACAGCCTGATGGATGCCCAGACTTATTCACAGTATAAAGCAGATGATTCTGCTATACATGAACAGGAACGGGATGTAGCAAAATATTGGCTTGATAAAAAGTGTTGTCTACGCTTAGCACTTATAGGTGTGGAAAATCAATTGGCTATTGACACGGATATGCCTCTGCGAATCATGGGTTATGATGGTTCAGCTTATCGTGACGAAATGAATCAGGATGAGTTGCAGACCTGTCAGGTTACAGGACAGAAGCGCAGAGTCAAAAATAAGCGTTATCCTATCATAACCTTAGTTTTGTATTTTGGTAAAACACCTTGGAAAAAGCCACTTTGTTTGTATGATTCGTTGGATATTCCTCCCAGATTGAGGGATTTTGTTAGTGATTATAAAATAAACGTAATAGATGTGCCTAGACTAACTGACGAGCAGGTAGGAAAATTTGTAAGTGATTTTAGAATCATCGCTGATTATTTTGTGCAGATTTATAATACGAAAGAATATCAACCTAGTAAACAAAAAATCCGCCATGTAGACGGATTGCTGAAGCTTATGTCAGTATTGACTAACGATAAGCGCTATATGGAGGTATATTCTACAGACTTAAATGAAATGGAGGGATTGGATATGTGTAAGGTATTGGATAGAGCCGAATCCCGAGGCAAGGAAATTGGCAAGAAATATGGAATTGAGACGATTAATAAGCTATATGCCTTACTCTTGGCCAAGGGATTAAATGATGATGTAACCAAGGCTATTCAAGACAAAACTTATTGTGACTATTTGCTGAATAAATATCATTCTGCACTGGTGTAGAATTTGGGGCTGTTCCTTAGTGAACAGCTCTTTTTGCTATATTGCAGATTGGATAATGATCGAAGCTGTAGGCGATAACAGCAGTGTTGCCCAGATGTTCCAGCTGGCAATGAAGAAAAAACGACTACATGTCGGATAACATGCTGGATGTGCAGAATTTATTTTAGAACATTTCGATGGGGTGCTATATGCACCCCTCGTTTTGTTGACCACATTTTGGCCAACATAAAAATGACCTGCGAACCACAAAAAGTAGAGATAAGACAACATGAGAAACAACTGTGTAAAACACACTATTATTGCGTATAGCAAAGTAAAAGAATCATATGATATTTTGCAAATCTGCTTATTAATTGATATAATGTATTTTGTATGCATTTAAGATAGGAGGAGCGGGTTTTGTATAGTTCCGAGGAATATAAAGAAATAGAAAAAAAGATTTTTGCAGGGGAAAGATTAAGCCGTGAGGATGGTATAAAGCTTTTTGCCTGCAAGGATATAGCCTGGTTAGGTAATATGGCAGATTATGTCCGCCAGCAGAAATGTGGGGATATTGTTTATTACAATGTGAATTGCCATGTTAATCTAACCAATATTTGTACTTCCAAGTGCAAGTTCTGTGCCTTTGGCCGGGATAAGGATGACAAAGGGGCTTATGCCATGGAGGTAGAAGATGCCTTGGCGCTGGTACGGGATGCCTCCAAGGATCCAAATCTGGCTGGGCTTCATGTGGTAAGCGGACTGCATAGTGATTGGAGTTTTGAGGATTATCTACAGCGGTTGCAGGCCTTGCATGATGAGTTTCCAAATTTATATCTCAAAGGATTTACTGGGGTGGAAATTACGCATTTTGCCAAGATTTCTGGGTTGAGCGTTGAACAGGTTCTGCGCAAGCTGCAGCAGGCAGGTTTGCAGGCTATTGCTGGTGGCGGAGCGGAAATCCTCAGTGATAGAGTACGCAATGAACTGTGTCCTAACAAGGCTACGGCGGCTCAATGGCTGGAGGTGTCTAGAACAGCTCATAAGCTGGGCATCAAAACTAATGCCAGCATGCTCTATGGTCATATAGAAACCTTGGAGGAGCGGGTAGATCATCTGCTAACCTTGCGGGATTTGCAGGATGAAACTGGCGGTATACAGACCTTTATCTGCTTCCCATTCCTGCCGAAGCATACAGAACTGGGCAAAACTGTTCAGCAAACCTCCATGTGGGATGATTTGCGCACCATTGCTATTTCTAGATTGATGCTGGATAATATTACCAATATCAAGGCCTATTGGGTTATGCTTACAGTGCCGGTAGCTCAGATTGCTTTGGGCTTTGGTGCCAACGATATTGATGGCACTATTCACAAGGAAACCATTCTTCATGATGCAGGGGCTTCCAGTCCTACTGCCCTCAGCGAGGACAATATTATCAAGATTATTCGTGAGGCAGGCCGGATTCCAGCAGCCTGTGACTGCAATTTCAATATTCTGAGAACTTTTGCAGATTAAGGATTAGATAGGCGATTTTTACAAATAAAAGGGGATATTATGACCAAAGAATTGATTCTGCAGGCCAGAGAAAAAGCCAATGCTGGCTTGCGGTTGAATTTACAGGAGGCCTTGGCCCTCTATGAAGATAATGATTTGTTGTTTTTGGCAGATTGTGCCAGACGCATGAAGGAAAAAAAGAGCAGACGACAGGTTTTTTATAATGTTAATAAGCATATTAATTTGACCAATATCTGTACTTCGGGCTGTCCTCTTTGTGCCTTTCAGAAGAAGGAAGGGGAGCCGGGAGGCTTTGTACTGGAGGAGGCAGATATTGCCAAAATTCTGGAGGAGGCCAAGACTACCAGAAATCTAGGCGAAATCCATATAGTCAGCGCCCTCCATCCAGATAAGCCCTTTGAATATTACCTCAATGTAGTAAAACAGGTACGGCAGGCTTTGCCACAGGTGGATATCAAGGCTTTTACTCCGGTGGAAATTGTGCATTTTAGCCAAATAACTGGCAAATCCATCAAAGAAGTATTGGAGATTTTGCAAAAGGCTGGCCTTTCCTCTCTGCCAGGGGGTGGCGCAGAGATTCTTAGCGATAGAGTAAGGGAAATTATCTGTCCGAAAAAGGCTACTACTGCCCAGTGGATTGAAACTATTAAGACAGCTCACAAACTAGGCATCCGCACCAATTGCACCATGATGTATGGTCATATTGAAACCATTGAGGAAAGGTTGCAGCATCTATTTACCCTACGGGATATTCAGGATGAAACCAGTGGTTTTCAGGCTTTTGTTTCCTTCCCTTTCCACCCTGCCAATACAGGGTTGGATTATTTGAAGCGGGTTGGTTCTTGGGAGGATATGAAAATGATGGCCTTGTCCAGATTGATTCTGGATAATGTGGATCATATTAAGGCTTTTTGGATAATGCTGACCATGCCTATTGCCCAGCTAGCTTTGGGCTTTGGAGCTGATGATTTGGATGGTACCATTGGAGAGGAAAAAATCATTCATGCTGCTGGTGCCAATACAGGACGAGGTATTACCCGCAGCAAATTGCGTCAGCTGATTACAGAAGCTGGTTTTGAGCCTGTGGAGCGAGATACTTTCTATCATCCTGTGGAAACTGGAGAGGAGGCAGTCAAATGATGAGAATGAATGCCAAGGAAGCAGAGCAGCTGCTGATAAGTGGAGATCCTATCCAGTTAGGACAGCTGGCAGGAGCCGAAGCTAGAAAACGCTTTGGGGATAGAATTACCTTTATTGTAGATAGAAATATCAACTATACCAATGTATGTGTTAATGAATGTAGATTCTGTGCTTTTTTCCGTCGCAAGGAAAGCAAGGATGCCTATCTCCTGACCTTTGATGAAATTCTAGGCAAGGTGAGAGAAGCAGTAGATGCTGGGGCTACTCAGGTGATGATTCAGGGTGGTCTTTATCCCGATTTGGGGCTGGAGTATTATGAAAAAATGCTGCGGCTTATCAAGGAAAATTTCAAGATTACCATTCATTCTTTTACTGCTACGGAAATTCAGCATTTTGCCCGTCAGGCAGGTATTTCTATCTTGGATTGCCTCAAAAGATTGCAGGCAGCAGGTTTGGACAGCCTGCCTGGTGGTGGAGCTGAAATTCTGGTGGATGCGGTACGCCAGCGTGTCAGCCCCAAGAAGATTATGACAGAGGATTGGCTCCATGTTATGGAATGTGCTCATTCCATCGGTATGGAAAGCACTGCAACTATGGTTATCGGTCTAGGGGAAACCATGGCTCAGCGGGTGGAGCATATGGAACGTATTCGTCAGCTGCAGGATAAAACAGGTGGTTTTAGAGCCTTTATTACTTGGAGCTTCCAACCTGGTAATACCGAGCTGGGGGGAGAAAAAACCTCTGGCTGGGATTATATGCGGAATCTGGCTATAACCAGACTTTATATGGATAATGTGCCTCATATTCAGGGTTCTTGGGTAACTCAGGGAGAACGTATTGGACAACTTACTCCTGCTTTTGGGGCAGATGATCTAGGTAGTATTATGCTGGAGGAAAATGTGGTCAAGGCGGCTGGTACAGCCTATGATATGTCTATTCAGAAAATGGTGGACATGATTCAGGGGGCAGGCTGGCAGGCGGCTCAGCGAGATACGGAGTACAATGTAATCAAGACATATGGAGGCAAGGCTGATGATAGATAACAAGATACCTAAGGCAGAATATGGTATTGTGGGAGGTTCTGGTACTCTTTCCAGCGATTTCCCTAATAATATTCAGGCTCAGGATGTAGAGATAATTGCAGATAATCTGAGATTTGAGACTCCTTATGGCGAAAGCCCTGCTATGCGGTTTTTTTCTGTAGGTGAGAAGCAGGTATTAACGGTGAAAATGCACGGCTGGCGCAGCGGCGTCAGCAGAAGTGATGCTTCTCGGCAGGTTTTCTGGGTGTTCCGGGAAGCAGGTGTTAAGAGGATTCTGTCCGAGGGGGGAGTAGGCACCGTAAACAAGCTGCTTGATTTGCGGGATTTTATTGTGCCAGATGATTATTTGGATATGTCTGTCCGCAAGGATGTAATGCTGGATGGCAGATATCTGTTGATTATGCGGGAGGCTCTTTGCCCAGAAATGCGTAAAACTCTCATTGAGGCTGTTTCCAAGCGGTTTGATGGTAGAGTTTTTCTGCGAGGAACCTATGCTGTAACCGATGGCAGGCATTTTGAAAGTCCAGCTGAGGTGGCTATGCTTAATGGACATGCAGATATTGTGGGCCAAAGCATGTGCCCAGAGGTATACCTAGCCCGGGAAATTGGTGCCTGCTATGCGGGATTGTATTTTACAGTTAACTATGGTGAGGGAATCAAGGTCTGGTCCCATGAAGATATGTCCAATATCTTCTATGACGATGCTGTTATGATTGGAGAAATTTTGCTGGAAACCATCCGCAACACCTCTGCCCAGGATAAGCATTGCCATTGCCAGGAACTACGCAAAGAAACCCTGCTAAAAGATGTATACAACTCCGAATCCGCTAAAGGATAAATAAATGAAAAAGCCTCGCACAACGAGGGGCCTACTAGCATACAATATTGTTTTTGAGCGCTTATGTTAATTCATAGGCGCTTTTTTTTGTGAAAAAATTTCTGATTGTATGCCAAAACCAGTGTACATTGAAATAAAATATATTTATTTTATAATAATCAATAGATAGTATATTGTGCAAAGCCTGGATCTAAATGCTTGGTATAATAAATATTATTAATTTTTATATAAACTATGCCTTTTTAGTACTTGTCTGTTTGAGTATTCTGTGGTATATTATAGTCAATGGGAATATTGTATACAGAATACAAAATAAAATACAGGGGGCGAGTAATATGAGAAAGGAACATGATTTTCTCGGCGAGTTAGAGGTTCCAGATGAGGTTTACTATGGGGTACAGACATTAAGGGCAATGGAAAATTTTGCTATTACCGGTCATAAGCTGGACGATGATTTCATTACGGCTATGGCACAGGTAAAGAAGGCTACCTTCCTGGGCAATATGTCTACTGGCAGAATGGACAAGAAAATAGGCGATGCTCTTGTACAGGCTGCTGATGAAATTATCCAGGGCAAAATGCATGATCAGTTCCCAGTTGATCCAATTCAGGGTGGTGCTGGTACCTCATGCAATATGAACATGAATGAGGTTTTGTGCAATAGAGCTTTGGAGATTCTGGGTGAGGCTAGAGGACGTTATGATATTGTTTCACCAAATAACCATGCTAATATGGCTCAATCTACCAATGATGTGTTCCCAACCTCCATTAAGGTCTGCCTCAGATCCAAGGGCAAGAAGCTGATTGCAGCCCTGACTTTGCTGGCTGAAGAGCTGGATAAGAAAGCTGAGGAGTACAAGGATATCCTGAAAATGGGACGTACACATCTTCAGGATGCCGTCCCTATTACCCTGGGACAGGAAATGGGATCTTACGCTTCTGCTGTTAGACGTGGGGTGCGTCGCATAGAAGTTGCTTTGGACAATCTCCAGTACATCAATATGGGCGGTACTGCTATAGGTACCGGCCTTAACGCCGAGCCTGCTTATCTGGCTTGTATTGCCCAGGAATTAGAAAAGGTAACTGGGGAGCAGTGGCAGGAAGCAGAAAATCTCATTGATATGACCAACAACACCGATGGCTTTGCTGATGTATCTGCTGCCATGAAGAATACAGCTTTGGTACTTATTAAGATGGCCAATGACTTCCGCTTGATGGCTTCTGGCCCAAGAGATGGCTTCTACGAATTGAAGTTACCTATGCGCCAGCCAGGTTCTTCCATTATGCCAGGCAAGGTAAACCCTGTTATTGCCGAGGTTTTGAACCAGACCTGCTATCAGGTTATTGGCAATGATTTGGCTGTTTCCCTGGGTGTAGAAAATGGCCAGTTCGAGCTGAATGTTATGGAGCCGGTTATTGCCTTCAATCTCTTTAACTCCATGAAGTTCCTGACCAATGCAGTAAATGGCTTTGTGGACAAGCTGTTGAAGGATTTGCAGGCCAATAGAGAGCAGTGCCAGCATTGGGTTGATGCCAGCGTAGGCGTTGTTACCGCTTTGCTGCCTCATATCGGCTATGAAACCTCCGCTATGCTGGCTAAGGAAGCATATAATTCCGGCCGTCCTATTAGAGAGATAATTCTGGAAAAGGGAATTATGACTCAGGAGAGGCTGGATGAGGTTATGGCTCCTATGTCCATGACTACCCCAGGTATTACTGGAAAATAAATTAATAATGTAGGATTTTGAATCTGTGATTTTTACATGATGACATATACATAGAGTGCAGTTACTGTACTATGTATATGTCATCATATTTTATTGTAGGAAAATCATGATATGATGAAAACAGTGTCAAAACTACTCATAAGGTACTCAAAATTTGGTGTTTTCTTATGAAAATAATTGACAGTGGTGAAATACTAGCATATAATTGTTATGTTATTACAGAATGTGTTATTTATGGGGAGCAGGTGACTCCCCTTTTGTTTGCATTAATGGGAGGAATTGAAAAACCAATGAGTACAAACGAGAATTTGAGAAATATTGCGATTATTGCCCATGTAGACCACGGTAAAACTACTTTGGTAGATGCCATGCTGCAGCAGAGCCACATTTTCCGTTCTAATGAGCAGGTTGCCGAGCGCGTAATGGATTCCGGTGACCTGGAGCGTGAGCGTGGTATTACAATTCTTTCCAAGAATACTGCTATTATGTATAATGGCATCAAAATCAATATCGTAGATACCCCAGGCCATGCTGATTTCGGTGGCGAGGTAGAGCGTGTACTGAACATGGTAGACGGTGTTGTTCTGCTGGTAGATGCCTTTGAGGGCCCAATGCCACAGACTAAGTATGTACTGCGCAAAGCCTTGGAGCAGGGACTGAAGCCAATCGTTGTTATTAACAAGATTGATCGTCCTGATCAACGCGTTGATGATGTTTATGATGAGGTTCTGGAACTGTTCATGGATTTGGATGCTGATGATGATCAGCTGGATTTCCCTTGTATCTATGCAACTGCTCGTGATGGTATTGCCAAGTACAGCATGGATGATGATAATAATGATATGACTCCATTGATGGAAACTATTATCAAGGAGATTCCATGTCCACAGGGCGATGCAGATGGCCCTCTTCAGATGATGATTACCAATCTGGAAGCTGATGAATACGTAGGCAAGGTTGCTGTAGGCCGTATTATCCGTGGTAAAGTGAAGCCTAACCAGAACGTTGTTCTGTTAGATGGTGACAGTCAGACTAAGGCCAAGATTGGCAAGGTATATACTTATCAGGGCCTGAGCCGTGTAGAGGTTCCAGAGGCTTCCATGGGCGAGATTGTTTGCTTGACCGGTTTGGGCAATGTTAGCATTGGTTATACTGTTGCCGATGCAGAAAATCCAGAGGCATTGCCAACTATTAATATTGATGAGCCAACTCTGTCCATGACCTTTGGCGTAAATACCAGCCCTTTTGCTGGTCGTGAGGGACAGTTTGTTACTTCCCGCCATCTTCGTGACCGTCTCTTTAAGGAAGTTGAAACCAATGTATCTCTCCGTGTAGAGGAAACTGACAGTGCCGATGTATTCAAGGTTTCTGGTCGTGGTGAGTTACATCTGTCCATTTTGATTGAGACTATGCGTCGTGAAGGCTATGAGCTGCAGGTTGGTAAGCCAGAGGTTGTATACAAGACCATTAATGGTCAGAAGTGCGAGCCTATGGAGAATCTGACTATAGAGGTTCCACAGGAGTATCAGGGTACTGTTATGATGTCTTTGGGTACCCGCAAGGCAGAGCTGTCCAATATGACTGAGGTTTCTGGCTATATGCGCATGGAATTCCTGATTCCTGCTCGTGGCTTGATTGGTTTCCGTTCTGAGCTTTTGACCAATACCAAGGGTAACGGTATTATGAACCATACCTTTGCTGGTTATGTACCTTATAAGGGAGATATTCCAGGCCGTGCTCGTGGTTCCTTGGTAGCATTTGAGCAGGGTGAGACCACTGGTTATGGTATTTTCTCCTTGCAGGACCGTGGTACTATGTTTATCTCTCCTGGTCAGGCTGTATATGAGGGCATGATTGTAGGCGAGAACTCTCGTGAGATGGATATTGATATTAATCCATGTAAGGCTAAGCATGTATCCAATATGCGTACTTCTGCATCTGATGAGGCAATTCGTCTTGTTCCTCCTCGTATTCTCAGCTTGGAGCAGGCTATTGAGTACATCAATCAGGACGAATTGGTAGAGGTTACTCCTGAAAGCATTCGTCTCCGCAAGGCTATCCTGGACAGAACCACTCGTGGCCGTGCTAGCAAAAATGCAAGAAAATAATTAAAATATATAAAATAGGTCTTTAATCTCTATTGCTATTTATTGAATTATCATGTACAATAGTAGCATACTGAAATAATATATGATAATACAAGCAATCCTTGAACAGCGTAAAAATTATTTTTGGATGAAAGCCGTAGGGATATGGGACTTATTTGGAGGCGGAGATTGTGGAGATACTAGAAAAGCTTAAGAATTTTTTAGCACCTGTAGATGAAGAGGTTATTTTTGATGATGGATATGCTAAGGCAGAGGATGCTGTAGCATCTGCTGATCAGCAGACACAGTCCGTTAACAGCCAGCAGGTTGTAGGTGGGGAGAGCATCAATGTTAACAGTGTTGATACTAATCCATTTGCTAAGGCAGCTATGAATCGTCAAAACATGAAGCTGGTTGTCAACAACAAGGAGCAGGATATGCGGATTCAGATTTACACTCCTCAGAATTTTGATAGTGTATCTGAGATTGCAGATGCACTCAAGTCCAAGCGCTCCGCAATCGTAAACTATGAGCGAGTAGAACTGGCTGAGCAGCGTCGTATTTGTGATTTTCTCAATGGCGTTTGCTATGTGCAGGATGGCGATGTACGTCGTATCACAGCTACTATGGTATTGTATGTACCTGACTGCGTGGAAATTAACGAGGTTAAGAGCGTAGCGCCTGATGCTGCACCAGTAAAATTCTAATAAAATGATAGGCATGGAGTCAGTTTGCCCTATGGCAGATTGACTCCATTTTTTTAGCTTGTCAGCTGAGCCAAGGTTGACACATTGACAATATACTAAAAAATTAATATAATGGTACAGTGTGACTTATGAAAAGTATGGGCCTTGCCCATAACAATATATGAAAAGGAGTTTTGACGATATGGCAGATAAACGTGTATTATTGACAGCTGATGGCCTGAAAAAGCTGCAGGAAAAACTGGATTTTTTGAAAGGCGAAAGAAGACAGGAGGTTGCTGCACGTCTGAAAGCAGCCATTGCTTTGGGCGATTTGTCAGAGAACTCCGAGTATGATGATGCCAAGAATGAGCAGGCATTCCTGGAGGGCGAAATCTTAGAGCTGGAGGAAAGCATCCGCAACTCCAAGATTATTGAGGCTAGTGCAGATAGCAATACTGTATCCCTTGGTGCACAGGTTGTATTGAAGGATATTGAGTTTGATGAGGTTGATACCTACATGCTGGTTGGTGCTACTGAGGCCGATCCTGATAACGGCAAAATTTCCAATGAGTCTCCAGTAGGCTTGGCTATTATGGGTCAGCCTGTAGGCTCTGTAGTAGATGTTGTGGTAGGCGAGAATGTTATCCAGTATCAGATAATGGAAATTAAGAACTAATAGGAGATAGATTTAAGTGTCAGAAAACAAGGAAAATAGACCTGTGGAGCAGGATATGAATGAATTGATGAAGGTTCGCCGGGATAAGCTGGCTGCCTTTGAGGCTAAGGGGGTGGCTCCTTTTGGACATCGCTTTGAGGTTTCTCATCATGCTAAGGATGTACTGGAGCAGTTTGATCATCTGGAGGGTGAGGAGGAAAGCTCTGAGGAAATCACCATTGCTGGCCGTTTGATGGCTATTCGTGGTCATGGCAAGGCAAGCTTCTCCGTATTGATGGATCGCAGCGGCCGCATTCAGATTTATTTCAAGCTGGATGTTTTGGGTGAGGAAAAGTATTCTCAGTTTAAGCTATTGGATATTGGTGATATTATTGGTGTTAAGGGCCATGTATTCCGCACCCGTCGTGGAGAGATTACTGTCCGTGTTGACGACTTTGATATGCTGTCCAAGTCTCTGCGTCCATTGCCAGAGAAGTTCCACGGCTTGACTGATACAGAGATTCGTTATCGTCAGCGTTATGTTGATTTGATTATGAATCCAGAGGTTATGAATACCTTTGTTGCTCGAACTAATATTATGAAGTCCATCCGTGAGTATCTGGATGAGAGAGATTATATTGAGGTAGAGACTCCTGTATTGGGCACTATTGCTGGTGGTGCTGCGGCTCGTCCATTTATTACCCATCACAATACTCTGGATCTCGATATGTACCTGCGTATTGCTACAGAGCTGAATCTGAAGCGTCTGATTGTTGGTGGCATGGAGCGTGTCTATGAAATGGGCCGCGTATTCCGTAATGAGGGTATGGATGTCCGTCACAACCCAGAGTTTACAACTATTGAGCTTTATCAGGCTTATGCGGATTATACTGATCTGATGGATATTACTGAAGGTCTTGTTCTGAATGCAGCTAATAAGGTTCTGGGTACAACTGAATTTGATTATCAGGGTACTCACATTGATTTGGCCAATGTAAAGCGCATCAGCATGAATGATGCTGTTAAGGAAGCAACTGGCAAGGATTTCCTCAGCTGTCAGACTGTTGAGGAAGCAAGAGCTATGGCTACTGAGATTGGCGTACCTTATGAGGAGCGTTTCGGTATCGGCGGTATTCTCAACGCAGCCTTTGAGGAAAAGGTTGAGGAGACTCTGATGCAGCCAACCTTTATTACTGGTCATCCAACAGAGATTTCCCCATTGGCTAAGCGCAACCCTGAGAACCCAATGATTACAGATAGATTTGAGTTCTTTATCTATGGACGTGAGTTGGCTAACGGCTTTACTGAGCTGAATGATCCAATTGATCAGGAGGGACGTTTCCTGGATCAGTTGAAGCAGCGTGAGGCTGGTGATGATGAAGCTCATGAAATGGATCGTGACTTCATTACTGCTCTGGAATATGGTTTGCCACCAACGGGTGGTCTTGGAATCGGTATTGACCGTCTGGTAATGTTCTTGACTGACAGTGCATCCATTCGTGATGTATTGCTGTTCCCAACCATGAAACCATTGGCTGGTGAGGGTAAGAAGAACCTGCATGCAAATGCACCAGCAAAAGTTGAGGAAAAGATTGATTTCTCCAAGGTTCAGATTGAGCCTCTGTTTGAAGAATGCGTAGACTTTGAGACATTCTCTAAGTCTGATTTCCGTGCTGTTAAGGTTAAGGCTTGTGAGGCTGTACCAAAGTCCAAGAAGCTGTTGAAGTTTACTTTGGATGATGGTACTGACAATGACAGAGTTATCCTCAGCGGTATTCATCAGTATTATGAACCAGAGGAGCTGGTCGGTAAGACTTTGATTGCTATTGTTAACCTGCCTCCAAGAAAAATGATGGGCATTGACTCCTGTGGTATGATCATAAGTGCTGTTCATCAGGAGGATGGCGAGGAAAGTCTGAACCTGTTAATGGTATCTGATCGCATCCCAGCCGGCGCAAAACTGTATTAAAATAATACAATCCAGCAGCTTGAAAGTTGCCGGGAACTGCAAATAATTGACAATAAACACTCTAATTATGGTACAATGTTACTGTAATTAGAGTGTTTTTGTATATTGTGTTGTAGATTTAGCTCCCGCAATTACATCCGATAATTTATACGAATGGGAGAGATTATTCATAAACCCAGAGTTTACTAAGCATGACAAGGTATATAAACATCTTTGACCAACATTTGACTAACAAAAAAACGCCCTGAGTGATTCAGAGCGTTTTTTGTTAGCTTTGAGGTAAAAAATCGTTTAACATTGCGGCGACCTCTTTGTCGTGCTGTTTATACACATGCCCATATGTATTCAGCGTAATGCTAGGGTTAGAATGTCCAAGTCTGCTAGCGATAACATTCACAGGGACACCCATTTTGATTAAGAACGATGCGTGAGAGTGCCTTAATCCATGAATGGTTATCACATGAACGCCAGCACGCTCACACAGCCTTTTTAAGCGGGTACGTATGGTTCTGACATCTAACTCTTGAAATAGGTATTCAGTAGGCTTAGACAAGTTCTCAACGTATTCCTCGATTATCTTCATACAAGAAGATGGCATTGTTATGGTACGAACGCTATAACTTGATTTAGTCGTACTAATCTTATGTCCTATTGTATCATATTGTTTGTTAATAGTGATAGTATTTTTTTGAAAATTTAAATCGTTGATAGTAAGCCCCAGAAATTCTCCTATGCGCATACCAGACCAATACAAAGTATAGAACACTACTTTGTCGTAATCATTAGCTATTTTACTGGCAACCCGTTCCCATTCATCTTGCTCTAAAAAGTTGTTATTGGCTTTGTCTGCTGCAGGTAATAGTGGCTCTATACTGGTAAGCTCGCTTGAAAGGTTGTAATATTTTACACCAAAACCTATAAATGCCTTAAAAGAAACGAGAATTAGTTTCATAGAGGCGGGGGACAGTGGAAGTTCCATAACATAATTCTGCCATTTTCGTACAGTGAACGGAGTAATGCTACTGATAGGCAATTCGCCTATTTTGGGCAATATATACATATTAATGTTCTTGCGAACACTTCTGTAAGAATTTGCCTTGTAGTGTAATTTATAGTCAGCCAAGTATTCATCAGCCATTGCACTAAGAGTAATTGTAGGTTTGCTTTGAGATTGAGCACGAAAATTTCTTTCATATTCCAGGGCATCCTTTTTCCTTTCAAATCCTCGCTTTGTGGTAGACCGCGAACGCCCGCACCAGTCGCGATAACGGAATTTGCAGTACCATGATTTTTGTTCTTTATCATAGTAGACAGACATTTTTCTTCTCTCCTCATTTTGCCAAATTAAAATACGATGATATAATATATATAGGCAGCTTCACATGTCTATCTCCAGTTTTCACGAGAACTGCTCATTTTCAAACCTCCTTTCTTATATCCCTACTTACCCTTTTTGGATAGTAGGGATTTTTTTTGAAATATAAAAACTAGCTTATCAAGTAGGTATACACCACAATCAAAGCTAGTTTGCTAATTTAAATATTCTATTGGCGGAGCCCTCGTATGCAGATAAGAACGTATTTGCTTATGAGGGCATACTCTATTCATCACATATACTACGCAGATAACAGTTAGGATAGTGTTTATGCGAATCTACATGGTCACACGCAGAATATATTTCATTTTCACTAGAATCTTGAATCTGTACTGTTGTGAAGAATAGCGCCAGATTCAACGAAAGAAAAACCGATAACAGCAGCCCTACACATAGCTGCTTATATTCCCTCATAATAATCGCTTCCTATCAACGGTTTGTTATAACAATGACGACAATCTCTCCATTATCAAGTAAAACCTCGATTTTCATAAGAGAGCCTCCCCTCGCTATATATTTTCATATCCTTATGGATATTGAAGCAGGGTAATGTCAAATCGAAGTTATTTTATTACTTTAGCCTCCTTCAAACCAGTGAATAAAGCCATTTTTATCAGTTCTTTATTCTCACGTGGCATAAGGGCAAGCCTTTTTGATAACATGACAGAATCGCATTTCTTTAATACAGCTAAAGTTTTAGGGTCATCTTGAAAAATATTTTCTAAGATACCTTTGGAAACTTCCTTTACTAAAGTTGGGGTATGTGCTACAAAACGTACAGCAACAACACGTGAATCCAAGCCACATTCCTCAGCCAATTCTTCTGTAGATAAGTCGAACGCTTTAGCAAGGGCTTTGAACTTATCTACAGGGATAGATTTCTTCCCCAGTTCCATTTGATTAACCGAGCTGCGGGACATGTAACCTATCTTTAATGCCAGCTCTTCCTGTGTCATGCCAGCCATTTTCCTAAGATACTTTATGCGCTTGCCTATAGCTTTATAGTCGATTTCATCCATCCCACCAATAGGAGGTAAGGAATCAGTTTGATATGCGCCCATAAAAACCACCTCTCAACTAAAAAATAATAAACATTTGTTAAATATTGTACACTACTATAATACAGCATTGTAGCCATAAAAGCAAACTTTTTGAAAAAATACTTTACATATGGCTACAAATATGTTACATTATTCTTGTAGCCAAAAACAGCTACAAAACAATGTAGAAGAGGGTGACATTTTGGAGAAAAAACAAAACAGAGAAGTAGACCAAAAAGAACTGCGGATTGCAATGATAAGAGCAGATGTAACTATGGCACAGCTTATTGCTGGTCTAGAACTGTCTCCACCTGGCTTTTACCGCAAGTTAAACGGGAAAAGCCACTTTACAACCAAAGAGATAAGAATTATTTCAAAAATTCTTTCTTTGACAGTTGAGGATAGAGATAAAATTTTTTTACTCTATTTGTAGTCAGAAACAGCTACAAAATAAAGTAGTTCGGTGCAACATATAGGGTTCTAGTTTGAAACTGCACTGTGTTCTTAAAAAGTACAGTACGCTCCGAGCACAGGATAAGGTAATGCGAGTCTACCTGCTAGAATCTTGTATGTTACATCGAACTATGAGAAAGAAAGGAAGATTTGAGATGTTGAACTACCACGGAGTCGGGATAGTGTGTACTATTGGTTGCTTACTGATATTGATTGCTTTGTAAAAAAAGGAAGTGGAGAGGCTTTGAAATGGAAAAAACTTGTGCTTGCAGTTGCAGGTCTTGCGACAACATCGTTTATAATTCCTCAATATCCAAACATAGAAACTGTATCAGCTGTATATACCGTAAAAAGCGGTGATACGCTTAGGGGTATATCAGAAAAGTTTTTACCTTTAAACACTGCCAGCAGGGTGTATATTTTGGAATTTGAGCATGAAATCATTGAGGGCAATCCAGAACTTAAAGCCGACCGCACCATCTACCCAGGGCAACAAATCAAAATCGAGTACAAGATAAGAAAGGATTGAGGACAGTGACTAGAGGTGAAAAGCTCGCAGCTAAGATTGGTCTAATTCGTACCTATGTTGCGAATCAGCATAAGGGAATTAGAGCTAGTATCCTTAATAAGCTAGGACAATTGGAGGACGAATTAAAACACTGTCTGCGCGAGGATTTGGAATACGACAACGGCAGTGCAACTTATGGAGAGGTTAAAGTGCAGTACGACCAGTACATTGAGGAGGCTGTAGATGGGGAAACATGGGAGTTATTAGAATGTAATGACAGGGACGATATGGAAGAGCTTCTACAGAGCGATGAAAATGATATTCCAGAAGACGAGTTTACTCGCAGACTGTTTGTGAATGTATGGGGGGTTGCTTAATGACATTGTATGAAATAAATAATGAGTTTGAATCCTTGATGGCTCTTTACGACAACGGAGTTGAGGAGGTTGTCGATAAAGAAACTGGCGAAATTAGACCTATCCAGGAGGCTATTGAGGATTTAAACCTCAATAAGGAGGAAAAGGTAAGTAATACCATTCTTTACCTAAAGAACCTTAAGCTCCTTGAAAGTGGTATTAAGGATGAGATAAAGAAGCTCAAGGAACGACTAGAGAAAGCCGAAAAGAAACGCAGTAACTTGGAACAGTACGTTGTGCTGTCTATGGGAGAAAATAAGAAGTTGGAGACACCGCAGTACACACTGACAGTAAGGCCATCGGTGGAAACCATTGCTCCTACCAAAAAAGAGGATATTTTGAAGTTGCCTGAATGCTTTAGGGTATGCTCTTACAGCTGGAAAGCTGACAAAACCGCCATAAAGAAAGCCCTTGAAGAGGGGACTGAAGTATATGGCTGCCAGCTTGCTTACAAGAAAAATCTGAAATATTAAGGGGGGTACATTATGAAAATCAGTGAACAGAATAAAGAATTATTTGAGGCTCTTGCAAATTTTCAAAAGAACATCGTTGAGCCAAAAAAAGATAAAAAAGTTCAATATGCCAAGAGAGAATTTCACTATGCCGACCTAGATTCTATCCTGAGAGCGGTACGACCTCTTATGGCAGAGCAGGGACTGAGCTTTACACAGATTCCACAGGTACAGGACGGCAAGGTTGGTGTCATAACCATCATCATGCACTGCTCAGGCCAGTTCATTGAATCTGATCCGTTCTTGATACCAACGCAACAGCAAAATGCGCAGGGCTATGGCAGCTGTATTACATACGCTAAGAGATACTCCCTGTCAGCCTTGCTTGGTATTAGTGCTGACGAGGATGATGACGGTAATTATGGCTCTTGCAGGGATAACAAGCCAGAGTCTTACGGCAGAAACGCCCAAAATATAAATCTACCACAGGGTGTCAGCAGAGGAGCACAGAATAATGAGTGGCTCACTAATATGAAGAACAGGCTTGCTAAGAAGTGTGAGGATGCTCAAATGGACAAGAAGTTTGTAGCTATCTGCATGGAAGTTAAGTTCAAAAAGCGAGCTAAAGAATTTACGCTGGACGATTACACTACATTTGTGAATAACTTTGACGGCTACATCGCAGAGGTTCAGGAAGAAGCTATCAAGCGCATGAGCGCGTGAGTCGAACTGGGGGAATTGAAATGAGAAAGAATTGTATGGCGGAAGTTGCTAAGGCTCTCGGTTTAGAGCTGGAAGAAGTGTTTCGTATTGATGGTGATGAGCATTATTTTAGGCTTACAGATACAGGCTTAGGAATGTCGATATGTTCAGAAAACAAAAATTGGTTTGTTGCTCCTATCAATGCACTAAACGGATTGCTACTTGGTGAAAATGAGATTATTAAGCTGCCATGGAGGCCGCAGGAAGATGAGAAATATTATGTTCCATTTATTGCTACCAAGCCTATAAATATGTATGACGAACATTACTGGCTGAACGAGGACATCGATATGAAACGTTATCGTATGGGGCTGGTATGTAAGACTAGAGAAGAAGCTACTGCTATGACAAAGAAAATGTTGGCAGTGGCAAAGGGGGTAAGGGACAATGGCTAGCAAGATGACGGAAGTAGCTAAATTACTGGGGGTAGAGATTGACGAGGAGTTTTACACTACAGAATCGTCCATAAGATATAAGCTAACTAAAAGTGGCTTACAATCTCATGACAAAATGGGGGAATGGTGGCATGATGCTTCACTTACACTGACAATGCTCTTATCTGGGTGCATCAATGTAGAGCAGTCTCCCTGGGAACCTAAAATAGACGAAGTTTACTATATACCGCGTCCAGATACTACAGCTAGATTCGCTGCAGCTAGATGGCAAGGTGGCGAGAGTGATGTTTACAGGCATAACCAGGGTTTGGTGTGTAAATCAGCCAGTGAGGCAAAAGATGTTGCAAAAAAGATGCTGGCAACATTGCAGGAGGCGAATGATGAGTAACTATATGAAAGGTGTAGCAAAGCTGTTAGGCCTGGAGCTGAGAGAAGAGTTCCGAATAGAGAAATGTCAAGGACTTTTTAGATTCACAGAAGATGGGCTACAAAGGGTGCTTGACAGTTCAGCAACATGGACATTTGCGGAGCATTCAATTCTTAGAGAACTCTTGAATGGCAAGGTAACATTTGTCAAATTTCCTTGGAAGCCGGATGATGGGGAGCAATACTATGTGCCACATGTCGACCCTACAGCAATGTTTGGCATTTGGGTTTGGCGAGATAGCGAGCTTGATTTGTATAGACTCGAACACGGGCTAGTTTTCAGTACCCCAGATGAAGCTGCAGCACTAGCAAAGAAGATGCTGGAACTAGCAGAGAAAACACTGGTACAGGAGGTGAAAAAGAATGGTTAATCATATAGCGGAAGTAGCCCAGATGTTGGGTGTAGAGATAGGAGAGGTATTTAAGATTGCTGATGATACTCATGATGATTGCCAGAGATACCATCGATTTACTGAAAGCGCTGGCATTGAAATATCAGATGATGGTATTGAATGGAAAACGGCCGGTACAGTGATATTGAAATTTCTCTTGATGGGTGATGCTAGAATTGTCAAACTGCCGTGGAAACCTAGGGAAAATGAGAGGTATTACTATCCACTTCCTAGCGACAAAGACCTGTGGGGAGGTACGACTTGGATAGATAACAACTACGATAATATAAGACTTAATCGTGGTCTTGTCTTTAAGACAATAGAGGAAGCTGTTGCGGTAGCCAAGAAAATGCTGACAGTGGTGCAGGAACAGGCGGTTGAGTAATGGCACAGGAAGTAGTATTAGGTGAGATTAAGGACTTCAAAGATGATGGCGAGGTGGTTATAACAGCCACCCTGCCCAACCTCGACAGAGCTTTGCTTCGACAGTACAAAAAAGTCGAAGTAGGCTTTTGCGATGGCAGAATCTTATCCCCAGAACAAAGGCGGAAGATATATGCCATATTTGGGGAGATTGCAGATTGGATAGGCGATGAAAAGGAATCTGTCAAGGAGCAGATGAAATGGGAGTTTGTCCTCAATCGAATGGATAAGATGCGTAAGAGAATGTTCAGTCTTTCAGATGTGGATATGAACACAGCCTCGGACTTCATTACATTCTTGATAGATTTCATGCTGGAGCACGATATTCCGTCACGCATACCGCTGATAGAGCTTTGCGATGATGTAGGCAAGTATGTATATGCTTGCCTGATGAATAAACGTTGCTGCGTGTGTGGCAAGCATGGAGAACTACACCACTTAGAGGGCAGCAGGGTAGGAATGGGAAGTGACAGGACAGAAGTACCGCATATAGGCAGGGAAGCAATCTGCTTATGCAGGGAGCACCATACCATAGTCCATAACATGAGCGAGTACAAGTTTATGCATGATAATCATCTTGTAGGAGTGAAAATAGACGAAGCAATAGCTAAAAAGCATAAACTTAAAGCAAAATAAAATAAAAAAGAACAGTTTGGTAAATGAAAGGATTGATACTGATATATGCAGGCAGAGATTACACCATTATTGCAGGCTCTAAATCCAGAGAACATTGGCACATATAACAGATTGCTGGCTCGTGCTATAGGGCTGAGTGAGGCTGTCGCGTATGCCAGTTTGGTCGCAAAATTCATATACTACAGTAACAATGATTTGCTTGATGATGAGGGCTTTTTTTATTCAACCGTTGAGGATTTAGAAGAAAGCACAAGTTTATCAAAGAAGCAGCAAATCAGGGTTATAAAAAATCTAATTGAACATGGATTGATAGATTGCAAAAGGAAAGGTCTGCCAGCTAAACGATATTTCAAGATACTTTACAACGAAGAACGATTACGAGAATTGTTCAAGAAAAACAGTGGTGATGGGGATAACAAGAAGTTACCTTTGGGCACAACACTAGGTGACAAAAGGGAACAACACTCGGTGACAAAAGGGCACAACAGTAAGTGCCAAAAGGGAACGGAAAACTATATAAATAAAACTATATTAAAAAACCATGATATAAAAAACAATATAAATACATCACCTAACGGTAATGATGGGACAACTGCAAGCAATAAAACGGAAGCATCTGCGAGTCCCAGTGAAAAACAGATAGAAGCTCAGTTCAACGAGGTATGGAAACTGTACCCAGCAGGTCGTAAGCAGGGAAAAGAACCTGCTAGAAAATCTTTCTTTAAGGCAATCAAAGACGGAGTGTCATTTGAAACCATCAAAGCTGGATTGTTAGCTTACAAAAAGCAGATAGAGTTCCGAAAAACTGAAACCAAGTACATAAAACAAGCCTCTACATGGTTTAATCAGAAATGCTGGGAGGATGAATATGAAACCGAAGTAAGACATTCAGAGGACGATTACCAGTGGGAAAGATTGGGGACATGGGTATGAGCGAACTTACCAGTTTAGCAGATATAATCAAGGCTGATAACCAAGGCGATAATTGCCAGCAATTTAATTATGACCAGCACGAATATGAAAAACAACGAGTAGAAATCTTCAACGACATTCCAGGCAACCTTAACGAGCAAGATGGCTATGAATGCAACGCCTGTAAGAATCGAGGGGTTGTGGCGGTTCTGGTTGGAAATAGCCAAAGGTGGACTAGGGAGATACGATTCTGCAAATGCAAGAAAATTCGTGATGGAATCATGCGTATGAAGCGGTCAGGGTTGGAAAATCTTTTAAAAAAATACAGATTTGAAAATTTTCAGGTAACAGAGCAATGGCAGCAGACAATAAAAGAAAAAGCTGTTAGATTCTCTGAAAATCCTAGCCTCATGTTTTACATAGGCGGTCAAAGCGGGTGTGGAAAAACAATGTTATGCACCGCTATTGCAAGGAAATTGCTATATTCAGGCATGAGCCTTAGATATGTTATGTGGCGTGACACATCAGTGAGATTAAAGGGATTAATCAAGGAGGAGGCACAGTACTCCCAGCTTATGGAAAAATTAAAACACATAGATGTTTTATACCTCGATGATTTTCTAAAAGTTCCTATCGGACAGGAAGAAAGCAAGCCTACTTGCGCTGATTTATCCTTGGCTTTGGAAATTATCAACTATCGCTACAATGCAAAATTGATAACTCTCATATCCAGCGAGTGGACTGTGAGAGAAATCATAGATTTTGACGAGGCCTTAGGAGGCAGAATATTCGAGTTAGGCGGTGAATACTGCGTAGGTGTAAAAAAAGACAAAAAACGAAATTTTAGAATTAGGAACATTGAGGAGATATAAAAAGCTCGTGTGGAGCGATTTAAGGCTGTATTACATGACTTTATGATAAATGTATCGCAAGATACGCCAATGATACCTTAGAATTGCTCTGAACGAAAATTAAAGGTATTTACAGAAATGAAAAGAGGTAATTTTTATGAACAAAGTAATTTTGAAAGGCCGTTTGTCCAAGGATATTGATTTGAGAACAACCACAACCGGTAAGAATGTTGCGACGACCAACATAGCAGTAAACAGGCATGGTAAAGATGCTGGGGCTGATTTTATTCCTCTCGTTGTGTGGGGCGATAGAGCCGAAAACTTCGCCAAGTATCTGAGCAAGGGCAGAGAGGTTCTTGTTGAGGGCAAGATACAGATACGGAGCTATGAGGGTAGAGATGGTGGCAAGCGGTATGCAACCGAGGTTATCGTTGATAATTTTGAGTTTTGTGGTAATCGCAATGATGGTGGCAGCAACAGCCAGCAGTCACAACAGCCTCATGAATCAGGTAACGGGTATTTTGGTGCCCCTGGGTTCAGTGCTGCTGATAACGATATACCGTTCTAAAAATAAAAGTTCTGTTTTAATAAATTAAGCAAATATATGAATTAAATAAAGCTGGTGAATAAAATGCAAATTGAGTATATCCCATGCATAAGTACGTTGGCTAAGGTTTTTGCAATAGGATTTTTAGTTGGCTTGTTTGTAGGATTTGCCGTGTGGTGCTGAAAGGGAAGTGAGTGAGATGTTAAGCAAATACAGAGCTGGCAAGAATAGTCTGCTGAAGTTAGCATATATTAAACTTCCAAAAGGCAAGTGCGTTTATTGCCATATATGTGTTCATTTAGGCAGAGGAATTATTACATATGTGTCCAAGAAGTATTATTGTTCGTTGCAAAAAGCACAGGAAACACTAGATGATCTGGCAGACTCTAAAGGCTATGATTGGGAGGGTGAGGTAAGTAGATTACAGCAGATAGCATTTAATCAGAAACACAAAACATTTTACTTTACGGGTATTAAATCCAGCCCTCAATGGCTGGCAGCACAGGGGTGATTCTAATGGATATTGCTCCATGCAAGGGTTGTACGAAAAGAAAAATGGGATGTCATGACAGATGCGATGCTTACAAAGAATGGCTAGCCATAAGAGGCGAAATCGTAAAGGCATTGAGAACTGAGAGTGCACAGGATTATTCGGTTTCAAGGGAATCACGACATCTAAGGTATCTGAGAAAGCAAAAAACAGATAAGGTGGTTTAAATTGGAAAATAAGTGGGACATGGTGGAGAGGTTGGCGAAAGAGGGGTATCAATGCCCCTTTCCTAACTGTGAAAAATGCACTCTGCCAGATTGCTATAAAGATGAGATTGAGGCAAGAGTAAGGCATTTGCAACATACTCCAGAGGCTTCAAAACTTGTGAGAAGAGTTAAGGGGATTGAATTGTTTGCAGATGGGAAATATGTAAAAACCTACAAAAGTCAAGATGCTTGTATAAGGGACATACAGTCGCATTTTGGCTTTGGCAGGGAAACTATGAGAAAGAAAATCAAGCAGTGTGTGAAAAATAACAGCAGTTTAGGCAAATATACATTCAAGTTTTTGACTTAGTAAGGATAGGAAAATTACATGAGTACAATATTTAGTCCAGAGGTCGTAAACCTTGACAAATACGAATCGAAACGAGGAGTAAGACAGGTTTGCAAGATATTTGATGATAGCACGAATGAAGATAATTTCTTTTATGCAATATTAGCTCTGCCAGATGTTGAAGATTTGGCGGTATATCAAGGAAAAAGGCCTGATATTCGGTTTTACGACCTAGAAAGAGCACAAAGGCACCTCGATAAAACAGCGGACAAGGCAGGTCATCGGTGGTGTGGTAGAAACGAAGCTATTCCTGCTTTCAAGCAAGTAATGCGTGAATATCATAGGATTTGGTGATGTGAATGGTAAAAGCTAAATACGGAAATAATAAATGTACGGTGATGGGGCATACCTTTGACAGCAAGATGGAGGCCGACTATTACCTTTACCTGCTGGAGGAACAGCGAAAAGGAAAGGTGTTGGAGTTTTCCTTACAGCCGAAGATTAACTTACAGCCACAATTTAGGCTGGCAGGGAAAATGGTGCGACCCATAATGTACACTCCAGACTTTAAGGTGAAATACAGTACTGGCTTGGAAGAGTATATTGATGTTAAAGGTATGAGCACGCAGCAGGGCGAATTGAAACGGAAAATGTATCAATACCAATATGAGCGAGAGGGAGGAATCCCTCTCATTTGGGTGACACAAAGTAAAAAATACAGCACTACAGGTTGGATTGATTACTTTGAACTCAAAAGAATACGGAGAAAAAACCGCACAATTAGTGTCAGCAAGGATAGTTCCGTATGGGGTTAAAGATGGCAGAAATAGAGGTGACAGCATGATAAGATTGGAAAACCTAGAGGTATATAACCTTGGCAGAGCTATTTATTCGGCTAGAAATCCGATGAACAGCTGGGGAAAGTCAGACAGTGACATTGAAAATGATGTTTTAGGAGAAAACGACCTGAATCTTGCTAATAAACTATTCAAGGCTGGTTCTGACCACAGCAAGTTTATGAGGCAGATTTTTGTGACTGTGGATATTACAGCACCTTTTTACTGGTGGAAAGAGGCTGATACTTACAAGGTTGGAACCGTAGCGAATAGCTGTAGTACCATGCACAAGCTGATGGCTAGACCATTAGAGCTAAATGACTTTTCGTATGATGTAGACGATTTGGATTTTTATGAATATCTAAAGAACACAATTGCCTATATCAATGGGAAAATGGAGGAATATCACAAAGCCGAAAATATGTGCCGAAAGTGGGTTATATGGCGGTCAATTATTATGATATTGCCGTGTTGTTACAATCAGCGAAGAACACTGACACTGAATTATGCCGTGCTCGCAAATATGCTCAAAGCTAGGGAAAACCATAAGCTATCAGAATGGAGAGAGTTTTGCAGGTTTATGTATTTTAAGTGTCCGTATTTAGAGAGGATTATGCGATGAAAATTGAGGAAATAAAGGAATTGAGAATAAAACCTATGCTGGGGGTGGCTAGACGGAGGTATGATAAATACGGCTTTGAGGCTTTGGTTGCTGACCTTATGGTAGAAGCTAAGGAAGTAGGCGAGGCATGGGATAAAGCCGTGGAGAGCAATGAGGACGATGAATATAACAAGCATTTTGCACATACGGCAGAAGAACTATATGACCTTGCCACCAGATGTGTTAGTGCTTTGTATGTAATGCAGGAAATGCAGTCTTGTCCGTGCAAGGACTTGGTGCAGTCTGTAGCAAATCAGGTATATTACAAAGACCATGCAAGGGGGTACGACAATGGCAAATATTCCGATTGATAACGAACATCGTATGCAGGTTTACAGCAGACGAAGAGGCATAATCCTTGAAAAGTATCGCAAAGGAACTATCTCTATGGATAAGGCTTTTGAGGAGTTGAGGGTACTTTCCAAGGAATTTGATACAAATAACAAGCCTGTTCAGGGTGTTATGATGAAGATGTGATTGAGAATGCGGATAAGCAAAATAACACTAGAGAATTTTTGTGGAGTCCAAAAACTTACTGTAAATCTAAAAGGAAAATCGGCAGATGTTATGTCAGCAAGCGGAGCTGGAAAAACTGCTTTAGCGAATGCTTTACCTTGGCTTGTGTGTGGATGCTCGTATGACGAATGTAGTGAGTTTTATCCTATAACCCTAGGCAAACAGACCAATTATCAGTGGGGCAGGGTGGATATTACATTTATCCTGCCTGATGGTGTTGAAGTCACATTAGGTAAAGCGTATTACGAATCAGCTTTTGCCTACAACATTTATTATGATGTCGTGGACAATGCCTGTGGGTGCTACTATTTTATCAACGGAGAAAAGACATCCAAGGTATCATTTGAAGAACTGCTGCTGGAAATAACAGGCTGTACCAGGGACGAATTATCATTACTTTTTGTAAACGAATATATATGGAATATGGATTATGCAAAAAGAAGAAACCAAGTGCTAGAATTTGTCCCCAGTGTTACTGACGAGGAAATACTGGGGAGAGATGGGCGATTAGAAATGCTTGTCACTATTCTCAAAGAGAATGACATGGATGTGGTTGCGTATAGCAATCTTGCCAGGGCACGCAGAATGGCACTAAAAGATGAAATTACAAACCTGCCTAAGCACTTACGGGACATGGTAGACGAATTGCCAGACTTTAAGCAGGAATCTGTGAAAGATGTAGAAAAAGAAATAAAGGAATACGAGGAAAATATTTCATTGCTGGAGCAGCAACGCCAGCACATTGATGAGAGTTATGATGTAAAGGAATGTTTGAAGAAAATTCATTCCCTAAAGATAAAGATAGGTAAAGCCGAGAAAGCGTATTGCTTTCATGCTATAGAGAGTAATAAGCCAAAGGAAAACATCATACGAGAATTGCTACTCCAAGAGGGAGAGCACATCGCTGTTGTGCATAGACTAAGAGCAAGCATTAAGACCTTAAAAAGGCAATACAATGATGATAAAACAAATGAGTGTGTGAAAAATGCACTAAATGATAAATTGTCGGAATTAAAGGAAGCTGTAAGAAATCAAAAGAACTGCCACAATGATATAGAAGCCTTGAAAATGTCTTGCGAGATTGTGCCAGATTACAGCCTTACGGAGGAATTTGCTGTTTTAAAAGGGCGTATAGATGTTTATGAAGCACGAAAAGCGATTGCTATAGAAGCAGAAGAACAGAGGATAAACCAACTTGTTGAAATGAACCACAAGGCTATAGAGGATGCAAAACAAAGAAAAGGAGTCTTAATGCAAGGCGAACGATTACTAGGAATCCTAAATCAAGAGGTGGAACATTATCTTGAATGTCATGCAGAGTATGAGAACCTAACATACCTAATTGATATGTGCAGACTGTATGCTCTTTGCAAGGCAAGGCTGCTTAATGAAAGAATGGCAGAAATATTCCCTACATTGCGATTTGTTTTTTATGAAATGCTGGCCAATGGCACAATGATAGAAAAATGTTCACCAACTGTGTGCGTGAATGGTGAGTTTGTCCCATTTGCAATTGCTAGCAGGAGCGAAGTTCAAAATGCTAAGTTAGAGATGGCAGAAGCATTACGGATATTCTATAACAAAGATATTCCTATAGTGGTAGATGACTATTTAGTAGCAGATGGCTGTATAAAGCCGTCAGAGCAGTTTATACGCATGATATACGACAATAGGTATAAATATATTACCGTAGATAAAAAAGACTAAGGAAAGGATGAAAACATGAATAACGAAACTAACAACACAAATCAGGCACGGGAGAATAATGAAGCTAGGGAAGCGATACGTGAAGTGTTAGAGAAAAATGTTGCCATCAAGGCTGTACTGGGAACATTGATATTCTTTACCATAGTCGCTGTTATTGCACTGCTTAACGGAGCTGTGGTAGCTTTAGGGCTACTGCCTATATTAGCTGTATTGGGGTTGATTTAATTGGCTAGACCTATAGAAAACTTAATTGGACAAAAGTTTGGGTATTTGACTGCCCTGCACCCAGAGAAAAGAAACGGAATAATCGAATGGTTGTGTGTATGTGAATGTGGAAATAAGATTTTTGTTCGCACCTCATATTTGAAGTCGGGCAGGGTTAAGTCGTGTGGGTGCATGAATTGGGATCAGCAAAAAAACGATAAGGCTATGAAGTACAAGCTCAGGCAGAATTTACGCAAGGCAGCACTAATGCGAAACTTTGACGGCATGATTATTAATTCAACAAAGAGCACTAGAGGCGAGGGGCTGAGTGCTGTCCGAGGGGTAAATTGGCATAAGGGCAATCAAATGTGGGAGGCTCGAATCTTTGTAAATGGAGAGAATCACCATTTGGGGTACTATAGAACGCTTGATGAAGCTGCAAAGGCCAGAGATAAGGCTGAGAAAAAGTATCTTGCACCTGTTATTCGCAAGTACAACAGAATAAAGAAGAAATTGGAACGGCTCGTTCAGGAAGAATGGGATGCTGGCAAGGAAGCACGCATAAAGGAACTGAAACAGCAGTTGGAGGAGTGGGAGAAGCGTAAGGAAAATGTAGACCGCAGTTTACGAAGTGCAGAGGATAGGAGGAAAGCAAGACATAATGCAAACAGAGATAAAAGACGAGAGGGTTTCAATCCTGACTTACAATGATTATTGCACGTTGGCCAAGGAATATCTGAGGTCGTACAATCAATTTAGAAGCACTTTGGAAAACCTCAAAAATGACAAGAGGGATATGTACAAAAGACTCCAAGAGTATGAAGATGTATCAGCAGGTGTCAGCAAATACGGATTGGCTGCTACTGTACCAGCTACAGGAAGTTCTGCTGGCAGTGTTGTGGAAAGAACATCGGAGAAAAGAGAGCGTGTACGTGTAAGGCTAAAGGCGATAGATAGGGACATCGAAGAGTTGGAGACTATTATCCGCAAAATAGACCGAGCACTGACCTTTATGCCGACAATAGAGGGCGAAATGGTACGCCTCCACTTCATTGAAAGATTCAAGTGGTATCAGGTAGGAGAGTCGCTGGGCATGAGCCGTCATTGGGTAACGGAGAAAGGAAATGAGGCATTGAAGAAAATGGCATTAATGCTGTTTGGAAGTGTTGCAGCAATGCCAGAACATAACAGATTCTGTTTTGTGAAATAAGAAAAGGAGCACCAAACCTTGCGGAATGGTGCTCCTTTTTACTTTGCGATACGCTTTCGCTTTGAAGCGTATTCGCTCAATATCTTGAATATCATGTTATTCAACGAACGATTATCAGCTTTGCCAAGCTCTATAAGTGCTGTTTTCAGCTGGGGAGTAATACAGATGTTACAGCGAACTTTTTCTTCACCAGATAAGAAATTTGCCATTTTGTAGCCCTCACTTTCGATAATATTAACTTTATTATATGTTTACTGTGTGCCGTTGTCAAGGCTCAAACGCATATATAATGCACATTCACGCACAATAATGTTGCTAAAAACGGCTACAAATAGTATAATATAAGGGTAACAAAAAGAATTTTGGAAGAGAGGTATTTTTAGTGATAGTTAGCAGTATAAAAAGGGAAATCCAGCGTAAATATGATTTTCGGAATTGCCATATCGGTACGGAGCGTTTTCCGTGGGACAGGGGGTATCACGAGGGATATTTAGATGCCTTGAAGAGTGTTCTTGACCTGATAAGCAAGGAAGAAGCTAAGGATAACAGTGAGCATTGGCATCCAAGATACGGAGAGGTTTATTTCTTCCTTGAAACCTTGAATGTGGGCACAAAAGATAGACCTACAGTTTTTGCCGGTATATGGAGAAATACTGAAGCTGACCGCAAGAGAAATGAACGGAATAACTGCTTTAGGACACAAACCTCTGCAGCAGCCTACAGGAGAAATATTTGTGTCGATGAAAAGTAATGCGTAAGAAGCAAGAGAAAGATGGAAAATGTGATGGGGGTTAGCAATATGAGTTGAATAATTTGTGAGTTACTTTCGGTAACTCTGTCAGAAAAATGCTAATTCGCTAATACTTTGGAGCCGTCGAGGAACTTCCAGACATTGTAAAATATAAGAGGTGGAAATATGGATAACAATATCAAGATATTTGAGAATAACGAATTTGGTAAAGTGAGAACCGTCATCTTGAACGATGAGCCGTGGTTTGCGGGGAAGGATGTGGCTGCTGCACTTGGGTACGAACGAGAAACAAAGGCTGTTGTAGACCATGTAGATGATGAGGATAGAAAAATGGTTGATGGGAAAACTCAGTCCTGTTTTGGGATTGAGTTAGGACAACGTGGCGGTTGGTTGATTAATGAGTCTGGTGTTTACTCATTAATAATTAGTTCCAAACTACCAACAGCAAAGAAGTTCAAACGCTGGGTAACATCGGAAGTCCTGCCCTCTATCCGCAAGCATGGTGCCTACATGACAGAGGACACAATCAAAAAAGTCATAGCGGAGCCTGATTTCATAATCCAGATAGCGACAGAGCTGAAAAAAGAAAAGGAACAGAATAAGCAGTTAGCGGCTACCTGTTCCCAGCAACAGCAAATGATAGGAGAGCTAAAACCAAAAGCTGACTATGTTGACAGAATCCTAAAAAGTGACTCCCTGGTAACTATCACTCAGATTGCTAAAGATTATGGCATGAGCGGTAAGGCTATGAACAAAGCACTTCACGACCTGCATATTATCTATAACTGCAATAGGCAGTGGCTTTTGTACAGCCAGCACCAAGCAAAAGGGTACACTTTCTCGGAAACAGTGGATATTCCTTTGGATGATGGCACAACCAAGGTAGTGATGAATACTAAGTGGACACAGAAAGGAAGATTGTTCCTGTATGAGATGTTGAAAAAACATGGAGTGATTCCACTGATTGAAAAACAAATCGGGGCGTAAAGTAGGAGAGTGAAACATGGGTGCAAAAAGAAAATTGAAGCGGTCAGCAGAAAAGGCACTGGCCAAGAAAACTACCAAGGAATTAAAACCTCACTTGAAATATTATCGTGCTGGCAAGCTGTTGGCAGAATCTAATGTGGATAGAATAGGAGAGTTTTGCAGGGCTTATTTTATCCCAATGTTTGGCTATGTTATGCATAAGCATTACGGATTTGGCTTTACCAGGCTAGCCAAATTGAGCGACGAGCTGGTGAGAATGATAAACCTTGTGGCAGAATCAAACACTGCTGACAAAATGAGGGCAAAAAACATCTTCATTCAGGATGGGGACTCTAATGTGCCACACCACTATATTACAGCTCCTGAAATGGTAGAGGATTTGGAAATTGAGTGCAGGTACAAGTTTGAGCGATACCAGAAGAAAAATCCACCCAAGACAGCCAGTGCGGAAGAATATGCTAAGTGGATAGCAGGAGATATGGCTGGGGTAATCACAGATGATTTAAAGATAGTATGGCTGCATACGCTATGGACGACATTCGGGTTCGGAGCAAAAAGACTGACCGACTGTGCAAACTACTTAAAGCAGTATATGTGGCAGAACAAAAAGGACTTTATGAGCAAGATAGAGGAAATGGAGAAGTGCCATCAGGGCAGTGAGTACATACAATTCACCAGTATCAGGAAAATGCTGGACAATCTGAATGTAGATGATGAAATGAGCATGAGTTTGACAGTGGCATAAAGGCGAAAAAGTCTTGACTTTTTGTGCGTACACAATTATAATTGTGCATTGTTAGGAGGTGAGAAAATGAAGCCCAGAAGAGGGCGACCACCCAAGACAGGGCAGACTAGAGATAAGAAGATGAATATCAGGCTGAGTGGGCAAGAGCTACAACGGATAGAAAAATGTGCCGAGCAATTGTCCTTAACTAGAACTGATACACTTTTGGCAGGTCTTGTCTTGTTGGAAGCGGACATAGAAAAATGTCAACAAAATAAATAGCACTGTTCCCAGCCGACCAAAGCGAAAACAGTGCTACAACACAACAAAACCGAAAGGCTCTGTTAAATCTATTATAGCAGACCTTTCGGTGTAATGAAAGGAAAACTTAATATGAATTTTGAATTGGTGTGCAAAGATGGTGTGTTTTATGCCGATAGTAGAGAAGTTGCAGAAATGATTGACAAACGTCATGACCATTTGGTACGTGATATTGAAAGGTACATCAGTGCAATTTCAACCAACCCAAATTTGGGGGCGTTAGATTTCTTCGTAGAATCAGGCTATGTAGACAAAAAGGGCGAAACACGGAAATGCTACTTGCTGACTAAGAAAGGCTGTGACATGGTAGCCAACAAAATGACAGGCGAAAAGGGAATCCTGTTTACTGCTACCTATGTGAATAAATTCCATGAGATGGAGCACCAGCTGGAACATAACAGCCTTAATCATGTGAATGTTGTACAGCGTATATCAGACAGAGAGATTCAGCTGGAAGAAAAGAAACTAGCCCTAGAGGAAAAGAAATTTCTCTATGAGAGCTGGCTGAAACTTTCAAGCCTGACAGATATTCCAGAGTACAAGCAGATTAGCCAGTCGTATGCAGCCAACACATTGGCAGATAAAGAAGTCTTTGCACTACCACAGGTAACGGAAAAGACCTACACCGCCACCGAGGTGGGTGAGATGTTAGGCATATCAGCTAACAAAGTAGGTAAGCTGGCTAAGGCAAACAACCTGAAAATAGATCCGTATGGCAAGTGGTTCTATGATAAGTCCAAGTATTCAGGCAAGCAGGTAGAGTCATTCAGGTACAACCAAGCTGGGGTAGAGGCTATCAGGAAAAAGCTGAATGACAGTGGTAATCATGGTAAAATCATAGGCTATGAGCCTTATGGTGGAAGTGATAAGCTGGTGGCCTTAGTGCAAAAGTAAATTAGGAAATTCAGGGCAGGGGCATCCACTTTTGGTGGGTGTCCTTTTTGCTATGAACCCAGTCGGCTAAAGGTTTTTCACGGCTTGCACAAATTGAAAAAAACTGTGAAAAATGGTAAAATATCAGTAGGAAAATTAATAAAGAGAGGTGATTTTATGGCCATTAAGATTGTGCCGTCATACTTGACTATTCCAGAGGGTGTGACCATCGACCAGCTGGAGAAGTTCATTGACACAATGAATCAGGGACTAAAGGATGTCCAAGCAGCGTACACCGCCATCAAGGATAACACCGAGCCAGAGGAGAACGAGGAGCTGATTGCAGGGCTGGGAGAAAAGCTGGCAGGGAGTATGGCAATGTCCTATACTGCACTAATAGCCTTATCCAAGGTAGCGGAGCTGAAAAACTATCCTAACAGTTTTGTAGATGATGCTATCAAGTTTACCAATTTGGGTAATAGGCTGTGCCGGTATCATTCTGATATTTGCTAGTAATTTCAGGTAAAAGAAAAGCCCCGCCATTATGGCAGGGCTTTTGATTGATTGAGGCAAGAGATTAACTTTTTAAAACGCCCCATTTCTTGGCGTTTTCACGCCAAGCTGTGGCCTTTTGAACAATATCAGTCCGCTCATGTTCTTCTAGGATTTCCACTCGGTCCCAAATCGAAAGCCCTACATTATGCCCCAGTAGAGAACAAGGATTTGAAACTCTCATGTTTCCGCTATTGAAGTCTTCCAAAGCAACGCGTTTTACAGTGTCAGCTCTGCGACCGCAACCCCAATCGTTAACATCTGCTTCTTCATAGATTCTTATGAATCTATGTACACTACCATCTGGATAGAAAAACACTTCCCGTCTATACGGGTTATGTCTTTGGGTTTCCGCATCTTGCGGATCATCAAAGAGCCATTTTAACTCTTCTATAAAAGTGGCTTTACTCAATCCTGTATAAGCATTGCATTCGAAAAAGAATTTCGAGTCACCATCGTTAATATGTTTTATCCAAGTATTCAATTTTAAGCCCATATTTTCTTTTGACATTTTCATAATAATTTCCTCCTATTCGCTTATGGTATGATACAAAAAGTATATCATACCATAAGCTATAATACCACCATTATTATCTATTAGCTGGTACTGCAACGAAAGCTCCGTAACCGTACAGGAATCGGTCTTCTTTATCTTTAAACATTACCAGGTCATTGTCAATGCCAGCCGAGTAAATATTGTCGCTACAATCATCTACTAGCTTTTCCATAGCAGAATAACAAGCCTCGTTCTCATCGCTACTATCAATCAGGAATGGCAACGGCTTCACCAACTCGTCCAGATTATAGGTTGATAAATTATTAAACATAATGGGTGTAATGTGCGCACAATAGACTCTAAAATACATAAATAAGCACCTCCAAGAACAAAACAGTGTGAAAATATGCAATAATGCTAGCAGGAATGTTGTTAAAGCAACACACCTGCCAACAATTATAGCATTAGCAATTGTGGCCACTCCGTGATGTTGTAACTGCTTTGACTTCCCCAACGCTAGCAGCGGTATCATCTAAAGCATCAGCTAAAATGTGCATAGGTAGATTTAAATCTTTATAGCCCCAATATAAAATGTCTAAATAATGCGGGCTGGGCAAGCCAAGGCGACGGTCTTCGTGCATGATATAGGCCATGCCATCGGTCGGTGGATTTGTCCATTTTTCAGGGCATAAAGGCTTGAAATTTTCGATGGGTAAAGTTTTCTTATAATAGAATGTAGGGTGTCCCTCATAGATGTCCAGACGGTTCTCATCAGCCTTAGAAATTGCCCAAACCAACACTGGCACCTTGCACAAAACATTCTTTTCAATGGTGGCATAATTGCCAGACTTGCTACCCTTGAACATGAGCTGATAGCCTGAAATATAAGCGATTCCAATGGGGGTGGCATCAGGGCAACGATGGCTCATTTGCTGTAAATCCAAATTAGAACCATAGGCAAGATAAATGGAAAAATTCTTTGTTTTAGACATGATTTTAGCCTCCTAAAAATTGCATTATGTGAAAAGTTAATCATTATCGGATAGTAATACATCTATAAGCCCTAAAAACCACACAATCCCATCAAGAAATGTGTTCAGGATATTCATAAGAAGTATGGGCAGATAGAACAATATTATGAAGAATGTAATGGGAAATAGAACAAGTCCCATAACACCGCCAAAAGAGGCATCTATAATATCCAGTGTTTCCCTAGAATCGCTGTCGAATCCCATTACATCACCTCCAAGCGTGCCTGATTCTTTAACATGAGGCCAGTCAGAAGCCAGTTCAGCTCGCAAACATCATCAACATCAATAGAGGTCGTGTTTTCGCCATCTCTACCAGCAAGGAAGATGTCACCAAACAAAAGCCCAGCATAGTCAAGCTCTCTAGTAGCCAATTTTAAAGGGTTCAAGCAGATATTTGGCTGTGGATTAGGTATAAGCAAAGCCTCATCATCAACAAAAATATCATATTTTGCCAGTGGTGTTTTCAGAAGAATATCAGGCAGATAGCGGGTAGCTGGTACAAGGTTAAACAAACGACCGCCTACAAGATTTTGCATAGCCTTAATGTCGTGCTCTATTCGGATGACTTCAGGCGTAAAACTATCAGCCTTTAAATATAATACAGTAAGTTTTTCGTTTTTCATAATGATACACTCCTTTTACAGTAAAGAATATTGATGTATGGTACATCTCATAGGGCATTAATACTGTGTACTAGTGCCCTATAGGACAAACCAAACTAACATACAGCAGATTCAGCCACTAAGGCTGAGGGGGAGGAGGTACGCCAAGCCACATTACCAGACAGATTTTCTAATAGGAATTTACGACATGTTTCAAATTCTTTCCCCTTTAGCTTCAGTTGGTTAATAAAACAGTGCATGAGATATGCCTGATTGTCGGTTTGTGCTGGAGTAGGGTCGGCACGCTTTTTTGACTTTGCTAATTCCATGATAGCAAGTGCAAACTGAATTGCGGTCTTGACTTTGCCAGCGTGGAGGGTGGAATTGAAAAGCCTAAACTCAATTGTGCCATGCATTCCCAATGAATGAAAATTCAAGGCATGATAGCGGTGGTCGTTATAATGAACCTGTTGCTGATGATGCACCTCATCAGGCAAGCACAAATAATAACTAGCAAGAAATTCCTGTAGGGCAAAATCACCCGTCAAGGTATTTATTGCCCTAGAAAATGCCTCCCTCATAGGCTGGCAGTAGTCTGTGTTGCGGTGTTCGTTATCAACTTGAAAAGCATTCAGGAACATAGCTTCATTCTTGTGCCAGATGTTGGCTAAGACTCGCAGATGTTTTGGCGTAAAATCTTCTGCTCCTATGTGTACATGTAAACCGCAGGAACGATTTACTTTGGCTCCGTATCTTTTCAGATTGCGAACGACCTCCTGTAGAAGCTCGATGTCCTTACTGCCAGACAGTACCGGTGTAATTAATTCGCATTGAGATGTGGCGACCTCATCGCCCTCATGAGTTGGAGAACACGGTCTTATACTAGAGTCGCGGGCGATGTACCAATTACGGCCTTTACTGTCCTGATACACATATTTGTCATAAACACCACCACAAAAGTCCGTTTTAGCGAAAATGTTTTTGGAAATTGTAGTTGCAACAATGGCAATAGCCGCTGGCCTTGATACTCCGCAAAATTCCAGCTCTACACCAAAAGTGCGTGCCTCCATGTTTTCATTCATAGTACATACACTCCTTAGAAATACATTGATAATATTCAGTCCTAAAGACTTTACACTGCCCACCAGGCGAAAACTGGCAAGCAGGTTAAAACCTTTAGAGTATGGATATATTAAGCTCATCAGCAGCCAAGCGGATAGCCTTGTCGAACAATTCCTGAGAAATTGACTTTTCTGCAGTGCTGGCCATTTTGCCGTTGAAAAGCTCCCAGCAATTAGGGCCAATCTTGAGAATGTTTTTTTCATCAGTAGCGTCCAGCTGTTGCCCTAACCAAAAAATGTTGCCGTCAATGAGAAGTTTTGCAAGAATACCACCAAACTCGTCGTTATATTCACAATCCAGAACTGTCATAATAAAGCCTCCTTTTTATCGCGGTAATCTAGAAGTGACACGTAAAATTTTATCTTTATATATTCTTGAAATTTCGATATGAATATCATTGACTAGGGTGTTGAGGTCTGATATTTTTTCATTCAGCAGGGCAATGGTGTCCTCGACGTGTTCAGCTTGTGCTGTTAGGTCTGATATTACCTTTTTGATATATTCGGCTCGTTTGTCTATCAATACATTGAGCTTTTCGGCATTGATACGCTTGCCGTCCAGAAAATCATCTAATTTACATATAACTAGATTGCGTGCATAATCATCACAAGCTCCGTCCTCGCGTTCTATTTTAATGCTTTTTTTATCATAGCTAGCGTGATAAACATAACAGCCAGCTGACTCTAAGGCATTGTCAAAACGCTTGTTATAACACTTGCCATCAAACTGCTGGGCAATAGCTTTTACACCATCGACCAGGGCAAGGGTCTTTTCATACTGAGAGATACGTGCCTGCAATAAAATTTCCTCTTTGGTCATAAATTTAGCCATAATAAAAACCTCCTAAAAAGCTAACTATAAAAAATACACTTGTGAACATCATAATTTTATGTTATGATAATAGAGTCAAATTATACCTTTCCAAATGAGCTTGTATTTAGGCAAGGAACGGATAGAAGTTGACGACTTTAGCTCCGTATCTATGCCGATGATGATGTGGTCTAGTACGGGAATATTCAGGATTTTTCCTGCCTCTACCAATCGTCTAGTGGTATTAATATCATCCTCTGATGGAGTAGATACGCCACTGGGGTGGTTATGAGCTACGATAATGCTGGCCGCATTATGCAGGATAGCAGGTGCAAATACCGACCTCGGCTCAACAACGGAGGCTGAGGAGCTACCCACGGAAATGTCCTGAATAGCGATAACACCGCCCTTGATGTTCAAGCACATAACAGTGCAATGCTCGTAAGGTTCATCTTTAAACCAGCTGGCCAGAATGGCGGTGGCATCATCAGCACTTGTGATGGTTTTAGTTTCGTAAAGATGACTGCCCTCACGGACAAGCTGGAGTTTGTAACTTGCAATTCTTTTCATAGTAAATACACTCCTTGTATGTAAAAGATTGATATTCAGCCTAAAGGCTTTACACTGCCCACCAGATACAAATCTAATAGGCAGGTTAAAACTTTTAGGGTGGTATCAGTACAACTCAATGTAACCACCAGCAGCAGGGATATAATTGCCCAAGATTTCAAGGTCGCGACCATAGGCCTCATAATCAAAGTACCGAAGTAAAAGGTCTATATCTTTGGAACGGTCACAACCAGGGCAGTTAAGATCCGCAATTACTTGACGGGCTACATCTTCCATGCTGTCACAATTATCGTGAAAGGTATAGTTTTCATTCTCAAGGATTGACAAGCCCGCCTCGATGTCATGGCTGTATTCGTAGAGAATAGCCTCGATAATATCGGCGTCCTCATCAATCTCGTCCAAGCGTTCGGCAATGTCGTTTACATGGTCAACGCTTTCGTATTCGCCAAGTTTAACAGGAGACTCCCAATCAGGGAAAAAGTATTCTTCATTCTCGGCATTACAGCCAATTGCAGTCAACACCTCGGTCAGCTCATCGGAATCAATAGGGAAGTCAATCCAACGGCCTCTGTCTATACCCTCATTCCATAAGCCCAGGCAAGCGATATAACCACGGATAGCTATAGTATTGTTTTTCATAATAGATACACTCCTTTAAAATATATAATTAATATTCGGCTGATAGCCTTTAGAGTGCCACACTCACCAAAGAGGGTAGCACGTAAAAGTTATCAGTATATCAGCAGGTTTTCCACTTATTAGAAAACCATTCCCTATAAGCTACAATATCGTCACCTTTGTAGATGTACAAGGGGGTTAGACGACCAGCACACAAGCGACTTGCAAAGCGTTTGGCACTAGTCAAGGTCTTGCAATCAACATAGGAAGTGTTGGACGAGTAATTGTCTAATTCTTCCACAACACGGAATACCATAATAAAAACCACCTTTCCAGAATCAGCCAAAACGGCTGATTTTTTGCGTTCTAGCTTTTGGCGATGAAAAGCAACATGGAAATGTCGACTGTTTTGTATTGAGGGTAAAACCAGTCGTTAGGCTTGATATGGACGGTATAATTGTCATCTACATAGCTGTAAACATGGTTAGATAAGTATTCAGCAAGGTCACAAACAGCCTGTGTCCTGTTGCAATTCATAGCAGTAACAAGCTCGTCAAGCTGTTCGGCAGTAGCCTGTTTTAGGATTTTCGCAACTGCTAACTCATACATTGTTTCAATATCAAATTCCATAATGTTCACTCCTAAAAGACAAAGGCAGGTCAAAACACCGCCTTGAGACAAAAATTTTCTAAAACTGTCCACCAGTGGTGGAAAATAGGCCAATTTTCAGATGTTGCCCTGCCAGGAACGACTGATAAAGCAATCAGCAGGGAAAATCACCCTAAAAATGCTATCTAGCTATAACAAAAAGTGCATAGCTGGGCAGCTAAAACCGGTAAAAGATGAATACCGAACACTCAATATTCATAAAGGATAACAAAAATCCCGCCTTTAGACTTTTCGCCTTGAAAAATCTATAACAAAATTGTTATAGTTAATCCGTTAGGCGGGTAAAAAAGTCCACCCACAGCCAAATTACCAGCAGGCAAAAGGCTAGATTGAAAGCATACTTTCCCATAAAAACACTCCTTTCATAGGTATTTAAGGAGTTTTCAATCATGTGGCATGGTAGGTAAACGGCTGACTACTGGCTTGAAATATCCCTTGCCATAATAGTCGTCCACTTCTTTCATGCTATCGAATACCATAGTGTACTCGTCAGCATTCCAGCAAGTAGACAAAACACCCCCGCTGGTCGACAAGCAAGAATAATCAACTTCATACTTACCAAATATCTTGCTATCATCAAGGTATAAATTAGCATGAACGCTGGTGATGTTATCGCCTTTGACTTCTTCCGTATTATGCGTACCAATACAAAGTGGTAATTTCCTTTTACCCATTTCAAAAACCGCCTTTCCAGGATTTACAAATTTTCATTCACGGAATAAAACCGCTTATGATACCCACCGCCCAGCAAGGCGGTGAGCATTTAAGAGGCTTTATTAATTCCAATAGATAGCCCAGTCTCTCTCATCAGCCAGCTCCTCAAGTAGGTCGTACTTCTTGTTAGCTACGAGGCTGTCAATGATTTTAACCTCTACGTCGCTGGGGAAATTGCCTATATAAAATAACTGCCAACTGTCGCTAATGACAGTACCAACGAAAGGTTTAAAGAGGACTTTGCCAGCGTTCCATATATCTCGTATAGCTTGGTCTAAATCATCGCCATATGTGTCGATAAGGCTATCAACACACTCAAAATAATCCTCATGCAGGATGTAATAATTGGTATTACTGCTGATTATGCCTTTATCAGCAGACAAGGATAGTACATCAGCAAGTTTGTCTGCTGGGTAATGCTCTACAGTACGTTGCCACGAGATGGACGTGGATACCTCACACTCCTGCTCAATTACCATTTCAGCAATAACTGAGCTGGCTTTTACGGCCTCAACCAGCTTGGCCTCAAACTTACCACATTCGCTAAATGCATACTTTTTCATAATAAAACACTCCTTTGTATTGCTTGTTATTATTCTGACTAATAGCC
>ULWZ01009955.1_pt1 | contig 57355 bp, 43 predicted proteins | sample 1960811 | NCBI WGS metagenome assembly ULWZ01 (sample SAMEA4835825, study PRJEB28245) | human gut metagenome | biome: gut microbiome; material: fecal sample | place: Denmark | collected 2008 | reverse complement strand
ATTCGTTTTATTAATAAAGTGGATGGATTGAATTATAAGATAGCGGAAGACGAAACTGCGATTGAACTGACAGTGGTCGGACTGAAACAGGATCTGGATGCCCTGACGATCAGTCAGATTATGCCGGAAATCGATGTGACAGATATGATTAATGAGGGCACTTATACTGCACCATTGATATTAAAGGAGCTGGATGGTTTTCAATATCAAAATACATTGACAGTAACGGTTGAGGTAACAAAGAAGGAAGAGACCGAAGAAACAACGGCCGGTACTACGGAGACTACAACCACGGAAAGCCATACCAATTAATGAAGTGGCGGGAATGGAATCAAGCCGATAGCAATGAATAAAAGATAATAGAAACAGCAGACAGGCAGGAGTTAAAGACTCCTGCCTGTCTGTTGTTTCTGTTTCTATGTAGTAGTTTCTTATGCTACAGATTTTTTGAAATTTTCTGAAATAATCCGCACTCTAGCACTCGGTCTTCCAGAAATAAGCACTGTACGGTGGAAGCTCACTACCACCGCCGAAATCATGCAGTTCACCTGTGATCAAATCAATAGCCTGACCGGCTCTTGCATCGAAGTGTGCGGTATATGGACTCTCATCTGCATTAATTGCAACGAGAACTCGTTCGCCGTCACATTCCCGTTCAAAAATGCATTGGCGGTTGGTCAGTACCAGCGACTTAAAGGTGCCATAGTTCAATGCTTTGCTGTTACGTTTGGCATGAGCCAGCTTGGAGATCCAGTCTGTCAGTTCATTTTCAATCGGAGCATCAAAGCAGGCACGCAGAGCCGGGTCACCCTCGCTCTTGTTTGCCTTTGCCCCCCATTCGCTGCCATAGTAGACACATGGGATTCCCGGCATGCCGAATGCCATAGCATAGATAAGAGGCAGATGCCGCTCGTTGGTCAGGGTGCTGGCAATCCGGCTGACATCATGATTATCAACAAAGCTCAACAGATGTTTTCCTTTATACAGGGTCCAGTTCTCCGGACCAAACTGACGCAGAAGCGAATGAACGATCTCAAACATATTCATGCTGTTAAAGCTGGAATACAGACCCTTATAGCATTCGTAGTTGGTAGCACTATGGCACATCTCATCATTTACGAACTGGTTGTAGTCGCCGTGAAGCAGTTCCCCTAAAAGCAGGAATTCCGGTTTTACCTGATTGGCAAAACTGCGTAACCGTTTCAGAAAATCACGATCCAGACAATAGCAGACATCCAGACGCAGGCCGTCGATATCGAATTCATCGACCCAGCCCTGTACGCAGGATAAAATATGCAGGATGACCTCCTCATTTCGGAGATTTAATTTAACGAGATCATAGTTGCCTTCCCAGCCCTCGTACCAGAGGCCGTCATTGTAGTTGGAATTACCATCAAAAGCAATACGTGCAAACCAGTCCTTATACCGTGAATTCTCACGGTTTTTCAAGACATCCTGGAATGCCCAGAAGCCACGGCCCACATGATTGAACACACCATCCAGTACTACCTTGATCCCGGCGGCATGTAAAGCCTCACAGACCTTTTTAAAATCTTCATTGGTGCCGAGACGGCAGTCGATCTTTGTATAATCTCTGGTGTTATAACCATGCGTATCGGATTCAAAGACCGGTGAGAAATAGATAGCATTAATTCCCAGTTTCTGAATATGAGGAATCCAGTCAATGACTTTTAAGATCCGGGATGTGGTGATGCCGTCATTTTCAAACGGAGCACCACAGAATCCCAATGGATATATTTGATAGAAAACACTTTCGTAAGCCCACATAATAAGCCCTCCTTTGGTTTCTGTGCATAAGTATATGCATGATAAATTGAATACAAAAACAGTATAGGGAGATATAAATTATTTGTCAATCAATCATTTGCATTCCTGCATTGACAAGAAATATACCGATTGGTATACTGTAGTTATATTGGTTTGATAAAGGGGGAGTGGCTTTTGGCAGATGGGGCAGATAACCGGGCCAGGATTCTGTCTTGTGCGATTCATTTGTTTTATCAACGAGGCTATGATGCAGTAGGTGTACAGGAGATTGCAACAGCCGCAGGAGTTACGAAGCCGACATTGTATTATTATTTTAAGAGTAAGCTTGGGTTATTGGAGGCGTTGCTCCGGGAGAACTGTGAGCCGTTTTGTGAACGCCTGGAACAGGTGGCGGCCGGATATCAGGGAGAACCGAAGGATACATTGTACCGGCTGGCATGTACATTTGTAGAAATCGCACAGGAGAACCGGGAGTTATATTTCCTGCTATTGAGTCTGAATTATTCGGCCAGGGAGAACGAGGCTTTTAAGGCAGTGGCACCTTATATGAAACGAATGTTTCGGGCAACTACGGATTTTTTTGTCCGGGCGGGTGATAAGCTGGGAAATATGAATGGCAGGCAGGAACAGTTTGCAATCAGTTTTCAGGGTGTGATCAGTCATTATATTTTAGTTATGGATGAACGGGGAGTATCTGCGGAACAGTTGGGAAATCCGCATGCGATCTGGGAATTGGTGAGACAGTTTATGTATGGAATTTATTCATAAACATAAATAGGAAGAGAGGTATATGGGTATGAACGAAAAACTGCAACGATGGATTAATTGGATTCAGTATGATGAATTGATCGCAGGAAAAAACAATAATCCAAAGAAGTTACTGGGACTTCATGATTATTATAAAGGACAGGTGGTTACAGCTTATAAGCCGCATGCTGTCTGTGTAAAGGTTATGAGCAGTACAGGAAAGAATGTAATGGAAATGGAGCCGGTCGGAGAGGACGGTTTCTTTGGATTATATTTACCGAAAAAGGTTTATAAGAACTATGTATTTGAGACAACCTATGAGGATGGATCTACGGTGACATTGGCAGATCCGTATGCATTTGAGCCACAGATCAGTGATATGGATATTTATCTGTTTGCCGAGGGTAAACATTATGAGATTTATGAGAAGCTGGGTGCACATCCGATGAAGCTGAATGGTGTGGAAGGTACCTATTTTGCGGTATGGGCTCCGAATGCACGACGGGTCAGTGTGGTTGGCGATTTTAATATGTGGGATGGAGCACTGCATCCGATGAATATGATGGGTCCATCCGGTATTCATGAATTGTTTATTCCGGGCGTGAAGGAAGGAGCTGTATATAAGTTCCAGATTCTGACTCGTTTTGATGAATTGATCTATAAAGCAGATCCATACGGAAACTGTTGCCAGTTCCGTCCGGATAATGCGTCGGTAGTTGTAAATCTGGGTAAGCATAAATGGAAGGATACATCCTGGATCGAGAAACGGCAGCATACAAAAAGGACAGATTCGCTCCGGATGCCGATGGCAATCTATGAGATGCATCTGGGATCCTGGAAAAAAGCAATCGAGGATAGCGATAATGGATTTTATAATTATCGGGATCTGGCACCGATGATCGCAGATTATATTAAAGAAATGGGATATACGCATATTGAACTGATGGGTATTGCAGAGTATCCGTTTGATGGGTCCTGGGGCTATCAGGTGACGAATTATTATGCACCGACCAGACGATATGGTCTGCCGGAAGATTTTATGTATTTTGTGGATTACATGCATAAGAATGGAATCTATGTGATCCTGGATTGGGTACCGGCACATTTTCCAAAAGATGCACATGGTCTGGGACGGTTTGACGGCATGCCGCTGTATGAGCATCCGGATCCACGGCGTGGAGAGCATCCGGACTGGGGTACCTATATCTTTGATTATTCCAGAAATGAGGTGCAGAATTTCCTGGTTGCCAATGCATTGTTCTGGCTTGAGAAGTTCCATATCGATGGTCTGCGTGTGGACGCAGTTGCATCTATGTTATATCTGGATTATGGGAAACAGGATGGAGAATGGCTGCCGAACAAGAACGGCGGTAAAGAGAATCTGGATGCTATCGCATTTATGCAGCATCTGAACCGGATGGTAGAGGAACGGGTTCCGGGAGCATTGATGATCGCAGAGGAATCAACATCCTGGGCAGGTGTTACGGCACCGGTTTCCATGGATGGACTGGGATATTTATATAAATGGAATATGGGCTGGATGAATGATTTTCTGGAATATATGAAGCTGGATCCATATTTCCGGTCCTTTAACCACAATCGATTGACCTTCAGTCTGATGTACACATATTCCGAGAACTTTATTCTGGTTATCTCACATGATGAGGTCGTACACTTAAAGTGCTCCATGCTCTTAAAGATGCCGGGAACCATGCCGGAGAAGTTTGCAAACTTAAAGACCGCTTATGGGTTCATGTATGCGCATCCGGGCAAAAAACTGTTGTTCATGGGACAAGAGTTCGGACAGGAACGGGAATGGAGTGAGGCACGAAGCCTTGACTGGTATATACTGGATCAGCCGGGACATCAGGGTCTGCAGAAATTCGTAAAGAAACTGAATGCACTGTATAAGAAGTATGATGCATTCTACTATAATGACTGCGATCAGATGGGCTTTGAATGGATCAACTGTAATGATAATGAGCATAGTCAGATATCCTTTATTCGGAGAGGTTCTACTGCGAGGGATCAGTTACTGTTTATATGTAATTTCACACCGGTGGAACGGGAGAAATTCTGGGTAGGCGTACCATGTCTGGGAAGCTATACTGAGATTTTAAACTCTGATGCAGAGGAGTTCGAGGGCGAAGGAAGAGTTAATAAGAAGCCATTGCAGGCGATTCCGGGTTCGTGTGATGGTAAGGAGCAGTATATTTCCTTTACACTGCCGCCATTGTCAGTCGTTGTATTTAAGTATGATTATGTAGATAATAAGGTGTATCTGGAGAAACAGGCAGAGGAGAAAGCAGCGAAGAAAGCAAAGGCAGCAGCGAAGAAGGCAAAGACAGCAGAGAAGAAGGTACCGGCAAAGAAGTAACGCAATTATAGTATGCAAAGGACAGTTCAATACGAACTGTCCTTTTTGATGTGTCTTTATCTTAAAGAAAATCGGCAATGGTATTTAATAGTTCGATGGAACGCCGAATCCGGTCAGCGTACTCGATCAGAAAGTCGTCCTCCAGGCAGGAGAAGATGGCACCTTTGTGTACGGGACCATAGATATATAACGTCAGGGTCTGTTTCTCATAGCGCAGATGGACGGTAGCAATTCCGTTCCACTGAGCCTGAATCTGACGGATCGTGTGGATAATCCCATGCGAGGTGAAAGCATCCCATTCTTTCTTTGGAATATTCTGATAGGCCAGAACACCGGGATGCATAGGAATCTCATCATAGGTCCGTGTCTGCTCAAACTGCTGCACCTTGTCCTGTGGTGAGAATCGGTTGACCAGTGTCTCAATCCCGTGCGTAATAGCGGTACTGTTTGAAAGGTAGTAGAAATATCCCGGAAGAGGGCCGGTATGTCCGGAAAGGGAAGTCGGAATGATCTTGCAGGCATTCATATAGTTTCTGCGGGTTTCCCCGTCCGATAAATAGGTGCTGTCAGCCAGATAATGAGTCAGCCGGAAAGTTCGGCCCGGATAATCCAGATCCATCTGAAATCGGTAATCTGCATAATCATTCCGATATAACGATGGAAAGTCGTAGGAATTGGAATATGTGGCATCCGGATATTTCTGCAGAAGAAGACCGGGGCGTTTGGTAGAGAAATATTCCTCCAGAGCCCGTTTCCGTTTCTTCTCGCCGGAAGTGCCGAGAATGACCGGACCGAAGCAGAGCAGCAGGGTCAGGAGTCCAAGCAGAATATTGCGTGCGACCGGTGAATGAACGGAAAACTGACCTGCGATGTGTTCAAAGAAGACAGATATAACGTAGATCATAATGAAACCTCCATGAGATAAATTACATGAAATGTACCAAGCAGCTATAGATGTCGGATAAAGTGTTCGCACTCCGGCGGAATTGTTCCGCGTGCTCGATCAGGAAATCTTCTTCCAGGCATTGGTAAGGCTGATTGTAAACGGATGTATCGGCAATGGTAAATGTAAGTGCATGATCTTGATAGAGAAGAGACACCTTTCCGATTCCTTTCCATATGGTAAGGAGCTGTTCAATCTTATCTAAAACACCACTTGCAACAAAGACATCCCATTCCTCGCATGGAATGCGTTCAAAGAAAAGCTGGCCGACTGATCCGAGTCGGACAGTGTCAGAGGTTTTGGCCTGCCGGTAGGCTGCCATACGCTCCGGATCTCCGATCAGATCTGCAAGTTTTTCCGCACCCCGTAGCGGTGAAAAGGTATGATTCATAGTCTGAAAGGAACCGGAGAGCAGTGGATGCAGAGATGCCTCACTGACAGCAGCCAGTTGATAATAATTATAGAAGACCCATTTATAATCAGTATCCTCACGGCCGTAATACTGTGCACTGCGGGAAATCTGGTGTGTCAGGTTGATGGTTTCCTCCGGGAAATGCATCTGCATATGAAATTCATATGACTGATAAAGTTTTCCGGACAGTTCGGTATAATTGCAAGGCTCCTGCCAGGTGGTATCCGGGAAATGCTCTGAGAGAAGCTGAGGACGCTTCATTTGCAGATATTGCTGCAAGGTGACCATGGATTTCCGGTGTTTTTTTTCGGAAAAAAGCAGGACCCGAACGAGCGGGACCAGGATCAATGGAACGAAAATTGCCAGAAATAAGAGTCTCGGCCAATTCTGTAGTAAAAAGTCTGACATAAGTATTATAGCCTCCATAAAAAATATTAAATAGAAACTTCATAATTAATAAAAAGAAAACGCCAATCATTAAAATAAAACTTCTATGTGTAAAATTCTAACATCTGAAAGTGTAAAATAACTATCTCTGTCACGTAAAAACTATGAAAATACAGATGGATAACAGGTAAAGTCAGGCAATCCCTATGTAAAATCAAGTAAAAACTATATGAAAAGAAGTAAAAATAATGTATATAAAAGTAAAAAGATTATTTATCAATTGACAAGTGACATAGCGGATGATAGAATTTAGGCAAATGAGGATGAAAACAAATTATACACAGGGTGAGAGAGAATGAAAATCAAAGTAGCAGTTCTTGAAAAAGATCAAACATATCTGAATCGGTTTGTTGCGGCATTTGGTGCTAAATATGCGGACAAGCTTGAGATTTATTCCTTTACAGAATTGAATATTGCATTAGCGGCATTGAAGGATAGCCGGATCGATATTTTTCTGGCAGATGAATCCTTTGAGGCTCCGGCAGAGAAGATCCCGGCAAGGTGTGGGTTTGCATACTTTGTGGAGCCGGCAGATATTAAAGAGATAAAAGGAAAGCCTGCGATCTGTAAATTCCAAAAGGCAGACATTATCTATAAAGAAATCCTGAATCTTTATTCCGAACAGTCCGGTGTTGTAGCAAAGAGTCGGATGGAATCCGGAGAAGAAGCAAAAGTGATCTTATTTACATCTCCTGCAGGCGGAACAGGAACATCTACGATCGCTGCCGCATATGCATTGCGCAAGGCAATGCAGGGGATGCAGGTTCTGTATCTGAATCTGGAAACCTTCGGAACTGCAGACAGTTATTTTCAGGCAGAAGGGAACTTTGATTTCAGTGATATATTATTCGCACTGAAGAGCCGGAAGGGAAATCTGGCAATGAAGCTGGAGAGTTGTGTGAAGGAGGATGTGAACGGTGTCCGGTTTTATTCCGGAGCAAAGCTCGCACTTGACCGGATGGAGATGAACATGGATGACACACTTTCCTTATTAGAGGAACTGAAGAAGTCCAATGTATATGACTATATTGTAATAGATTATGATTTCGGTCTGGATAAAGAGACCAGGACGGTATGGAAACAGACTAACAGCATTGTCTGGATCAGCGACGGCTCTGTACATGCGAATCAGAAAACAGAGAGAGCCTATCAGTCCGTTGCAATTCTCGAAAGAAATTCCGAGGATGAGATGGAAGAGCGGTTGAAGCTGGTTTATAACCGGTTCAGTGATAAGACCGGAAGCAGACTTGAGAATGAGGAGCTGGAAGTAGCAGGAGGAGTACCGGCATATGGTTATTCGGATATCGGTCAGTTGCTGGGACAGATAGCAGCACTGGAGATGCTTGATAATATTGATTAAGACAGGCAGGGCAGAAGGATGGATCAGATACAGGAAGAAGAATTTGTCAACCAACTGAAAAGATATATTACAGAGACAGTCTCCTTAAGCAAGGTCAGTGATGAGGAGCTGGAGGAGAAGATTGAGACATTGTTTCTGCAGAAGCTGGATGGAGAGTATTGCTCCATGGAACAGCGGGTATCGATCGTAGAACAGGTCTACAGCTCTATTCGAGGCTTTGGACTGCTGGATACGATCATTAAGGATGATAATATTACGGAGGTTATGATCAACGGTCCGGAAGATATTTTCATAGAAAAGAAAGGCCGCCTGGTGAAGTTGGATAAACAGTTTGAGAGTGAGCGGAAGCTGGAGGATGTGATTCAGAGAATTGTGGGTCTGGCAGGCAGAGAGGTAAATCAGTCGAATCCGATCTGTGATACGAGACTGCCGGATGGCTCCCGTGTGAATGTGGTGTTGCCACCGATCGCACTCTGCGGTCCGACGGTTACGATCCGAAAGTTCTCCAAGGAACCGATGACGATTGCCAAGCTGATCCAATATGGATCGCTGACACAGGAAATCGCAGATAAGCTGGAGATGCTGGTAAAGGCGAAATATAATATTTTCGTTTGCGGTGGTACCGGTTCCGGTAAGACGACTTTCCTGAATGCACTATCAAATTACATACCGCATGACGAACGTGTCATTACAATTGAGGACTCTGCGGAGCTTCAGATCGTTGGTGTAGACAATCTGGTTCGTCTGGAAACAAGAAATGCGAATACATCCGGAGCCGGAGAGATCACGATCCGGGATCTGATCAAATCTTCTCTTCGTATGCGACCGGAGCGGATCGTTGTCGGTGAGGTCCGTGGCGGTGAGGCACTGGATATGTTGCAGGCAATGAACACCGGTCATGACGGATCCTTATCTACCGGCCATGCGAATTCCACGCATGATATGCTGAGCCGTCTGGAAACCATGGTTTTGCAGGGAGCACCGGGACTTCCGTTAGAGGCGATCCGGCAGCAGATTGCATCGGCAGTGGATATTATCGTACATTTGTCAAGACTGCGGGATAAATCCAGAAAGACGATGGAGATCACGGAGGTGCTTGGATATGAGAATGGTGAGATTATACTGAATCCACTATATGTGTTTGAGGAAGATGAGAACTCAACGCTGGAGAAAGTATCCGGCAGCCTGAACCGGACGAAGAACGAGATGAAGAATGTGTTTAAGCTTCGGTTATCCGGAATTAAACAGGATATATAGGAACATAGGACAATCATAGAAATGATGTGGAAATGAGAGGTTTTGTGAAATGGCAAAGAAGACAGAACAACCGGAATATATTGCATCGGCATTAAATACCCCGATGCTGAATTACAGAGTGTATATGATGGGGAAGCAGGAGAAGATCCTGACATTTCTGGTGGCATTTCTGGCGGGTGGTGCACTGGCATTGTTATTCTACGGCGGACAGTTCCGGGATGCAGACGGTGCAGCGACCACGGCGACTCTGATCTGTAATGTGATTTTGTTTGTGGTTGTGGGTCTCATTGCGGCGAAGGTAATACTTCCGATTCGAGGTGAGATGCAGCAGCAGAAGCGAAAACGGGAACTGACCCAGCAGTTTCGGAGTCTGCTGGAAGCCCTGGCGGTATCCTTATCATCCGGTATGAATATGACGGAGGCCCTGCGGGGAGCGTATAACGACCTGAAGGTGGAATATTCCGAGGATGCTTATATTGTGACCGAGGTCAAAGAGATGATAGAAGGTGTAGAGAATAATATCCCAATCGAAAATATGATGCTGGATTTCGGGGAACGCAGTGAGATAGAGGATATTAAGAACTTTGGAACTGTATTTGAACTCTGTTATCGTGCCGGTGGTAATATGAAGGACATTGTCCGGAGAACCAGTTCGATCATCAGTGAGAAGATAGAGATTACAGCAGAGATTGAGACCAAGCTGGCATCCAATAAGTCACAGTTTACATTGATGTTGATGATACCGGTTCTGATCATGGCAATGCTTAAGATGATGAGCAGTGATTTTGCGGCAAGCTTCTCAACAGTTGCCGGAGTGATCGCAATCACGATTGCAATGGGAATGTTCTTTGCAGCGTATAAATGGGCAAACAAGATTATGGATGTAAAGGGGTGATCATATGCAGTACATATTTTTAACAATCGGAACCGTACTGGCAGTCCTGTTTCTGGTGCAGATGAACCGGGGAAAGAAATATGAATCCATCCTGGAAGGTCTGGATGAAAAGGCGTTTCCGCTTCATGAATTATATGGCGTCGGCTTCATGTGGAGTGAGACCTCGATGTTTAGTCTGAAGGGAAAGCAGGCAAAGGAGTTAAAGACCAATGCCGGACTTTTATATGAACCGCAATATGCAGATTATTATGCGAATGTTTACTGGGCACAGACCCTGATGTTTATACATTTATTATCCGCCTGTACATTTTTACTGGCAGGCTTCATGTATTCGGCAGCCGCACTGGTTTTAGTAGCCGGTATCTTCCTGACAGCGGTCATGGGGCTGAACGGAATACAGGGAATGAAGAATACACTGTCCAAGCGGACGGAAGAGTGTGAGAGTCAGCTCCCGGAGGTAGTATCAACTCTGGCGATTCTGATAAATTCAGGCATGATCTTAAGAGAGGCCTGGACCATGGTAGGAGATAACGGAAAAGGAGCGTTTTACGGTCTGATGCAGCAGGCAAGTGACAACATGAAAAATGCTCATTCCGATGCGGATGCCATCTTCTTATTCGGAAGGTCATCCAACTCCGTAGAGATTAAGAAGTTTACCAGTGCTCTTTTACAGAGTATGGAAAAGGGAGGCGCAGAATTAACGGCTTTCCTTGCCAACCAATCCACAGAGTTATGGAGCCTGAAGCGGCAGAAAATGCTTCAGGGCGGTGAAAAAGCAGCAACCAAGCTGTTGGGACCGATCGTTATCATCTTTGTTGGGATTGTAATCATCGTCATGACTGCGGCCTTTGCAGGCTCGCTGTTTTGAAATATAGGAGAGAGGAGGTTCAAGAGTTATGAATAAGTTAGACGATATGTTACTGGCTTTACGTGTTAAGGCTGAATGTGCATGGAACAATTTCATGGATTCTGAGCGCGGTGATACAAACTTTGTATCTATGTTACTGATCATCGGAATCGTAGTTGTAATTGCCGGTTTATTCCTTACATTTGGTAAGGGCGTTATGACGACAATTTCAGGCAAGGTTACTCAGTTCATTAGTAAGCTTAATTAAGAGCTAGTTATTCAAGTACTTAAGAACCAAAATTTAGAATTTACAAGGAGATCGGAATGTCAATGATTTGGAGCATCGTTTGGGGAATCCTGACGGCAGCGGTTATGTTAATTACAATGAAATATTATATGCCAAGGCTGTTAAAACGCGTACAGGTCGGGCATTCTGATTCCTCTTTGGATTCTGAACAGACAGAAGAAATCGTTCCAAAGGATTTATTGGGAAAGCACCGGGCAGGGGCAATCATCCTTTTGATCCTATGCGGATGTTTTGCCGGATGGTGTGGTTATGTGGCAGGCGGACATGGAATACCATTGATCAATACATGGAAGATGACAATTACGTCGCTGGTATTAGCCTGCATTTTTATTACGGATTATGAGATTTTTATGATTCCGAATCTGTGTCCTGCAATCTTGGGAATCGCAGGAATTATATTTACGATTCTGGATTTTATTATAAACGGAGGAAGTGCAATCGCAGGCTTTTTGAGCAACCTGATCGCTCTGATCATCAGTCTGATTGTACTTCTTATTATGTCGAAAGTAACAAAGGGCGGCCTGGGCATGGGCGATGTAAAACTGTTCAGTACACTTGGATTCCTGTGTGGAATCTATGCATTACTGTATACGTTATTGTTTTCGTTTGTATCATGCGCGCTCGTATCTACCGTCCTGTTGATCATAAAGAAAAAGCATTTGAAGGATGCACTGCCGATGGGACCGTTTATCTGGCTGGGATTCCATGTGGCAGTATTATTGACACTGATATAGGGAAGGTGAATAGGAATGAAACAGTCAACATTAATTACAATATGCTTAGTCGTGCTGATGGTATTTGGATGGATGTCCGGATTCATGTCAATCGGAGATAAGAATGAGAAGAAAAGCGAGTATGAGAATTACGTAGAAGTTGCCAAAGAGTATGAAAACAAGGGATTATATCAGAAAGCAGCCCAGGAATATGATAAAGCAATTGCGATGAATGATACGGAAGAATTATGGACAGAGATGCTGAATGCATACGAGAAGTGCTATGAAGAAGATCCGAATGTCTACGATGAATATCTGAAAAAGGCGCAGGGCGCAGTAGCGGAATATAGTAAAAACACAAATATGCAGTATGCATTGGCACGATTATATGCGTCCAAGAAAGAATATGAGTCTGCATATAAAGCCTTAAAAAAGGCAATGGATAATGGAGTCAGGGATGAGAAGCTTACAGACCTGTATCAGGAAGTAAAGTATGCATATAATCTGGAATGGAGTACTTATTCGGAATACCAGGGATTATCGGAAGGCTATTATGCGGTAAATCATAATGGAATCTGGGAATATCTGGCAGAAGACGGAACGGCAGTCGAATTTGGAGATGTTCTGGCAGCGGGATCTGTTGGAGCAGATGGAGTCCGTATGATACAGGTTTCAATATATGATTCATCAGAGACAGCAGACACAACGAATGGACAGGAAACACAGGATTCGTCTGAGTTTGTGGGACAGCCGCAGGCAAGACTGGTCAACGGTGATGAGGTATTGCAGGGATTTTTTGATTTTATCCCACAGGATGTCGGAATATATGCAGATGGATTGATTCCGGTGCAGCAGGAAGACCGATATGCTTATTATGACCTGATGGGAGATAAGCAGTTTGGAGATTATTTACAGGCAGGAACCTTTGTAGATGGAATAGCTGCGGTTCAGGATGAAACCGGATGGTATCTGATAGGTACTGACGGAAAGCCGGTAACAGATACCAGATATGAGGAGATAGTGTTAAATCCGGATTATACCTATATAAAAAATGGCATTATGCTTGCAAAGCAAGACGGTAACTATCATATCTACAATGATGAAGAAGAGGTAGGCAGTTATTCGGACATAGATGTTATGACCGAAGATGGGATAATTGCAGTTTGTAAGGAGGATAAATGGGGGTTTGTTGATACACAGGGTAATGAGGTACTGGCACCGGAATATAAGGAAGCAAAAAGCTTTTCAAATGGATTGGCAGCAGTTTCAAATGGTAATAAATGGGGATTTATTGATACCGATGGAAATCTGGTAATTGAATATACATTTTTGAATGCGGATTATTTCAATACAAAAATGAATTGCCTGGTTGAAGATACGGCACAGAGTTGGAAGCTTTTGACACTTTACAATAAAAAGTAAGTGATTGATTAATGCAGATAAGAGGAAGAAAACATGAAACAGAAAGTTTTGATCACAATATGGGTATTGATAGGTTGCATCACAATGATCTGTGCCTGCGGAAAGGTGGAGAAACAGGACGTATCATGTTCAGAAGATGATTATATATGGGATAACAACATAATTGTAAGCCTGAGTGAAGAAGGGATGAAAAAGAAAAATCTTGAAATCCCGGAACGATGTGAAGGGTTTTCCAATCTTGCTTTTGCCAATATAGATAGTAATGTGGAGTGTATTACATTTGAGAGTGATAAGGATATAAAACTGTGCGGAGCCTTTATGATGGCACAGAATATTACGAATGTGGAGCTTCCGGATCAATTGACAGAGATTCCGGCATTTGCGTTCTGGGGATGTGGAACACTAGAGACAATTACGATACCATCCGGTGTAGTTAATATAGATGAGAGTGCGTTTGAAGGAGATACCAGCCTGGAGGAAGTAACATTCACAGGTAATGTACAGGAAATCGGAAAAGCAGCATTTAAGGATTGTACAACATTGAAAAAACTGAAATTGCCGGATTCTGTTTACTTCTGCGGAGAATATGCATTTTCCGGCTGCAGTGCATTGAAAAAGGTGGAGTTATCATCAAAACTTACAGAAGTGGGTGAAGGTGTATTTTACGAATGCACTGCATTAAAAAAAATCATAGTTCCGAAAGAGATGCAGTTGAAAACATATACAAGTACATCTCTGGCTCAGATAGAACTGATTACATTTTCAAAAGACGGACCGACTGTAAAGGTAGTGAAGAACTCCTGGGCAGACAAGAATTATGACCTGGTATTTGGAAATTTGATTAAAAAGTATCATATCTGATGAGGATGATGAGGAGGAAAGCAATGAAGTTAAAGGATACGAGAGGTGCAATCGTACTGGAATCAACTTATTGTACGGTAATAGCAATTCTTATGCTGTTTTTTCTGATGAGTTATGGATTTTTTCTGTATCAGAGAACCATGGTTTATGTTGCGGCAAATCAAATTGCAGAAGAGGTCGGACAGACATATAAGCTATGCGATGTAGAAAATGCTTCCGGTGTAACAGCGGAAGATGTAGCCGGGGTTGGCAATTTCAGGTATACATTGCGGAGTGGAAGTTTCAAAAGTAAAAATATAAGCAAATGTCTGGATATTGCCGGTAAACGTCTGATGCAGGGGTCTTTGGCAAAGGATGAAGGTGGATTGCAGGTTGAAGTAAAACAGTTGAGTGACGGCTGGTATCGGCAGCATTATGAGATCACGGTAAGTAAAAAATATTCGTTATTACTTGGCAAGATGTTGAGCGTGATTCAGCAGAAAGACGTGCAAACGATGTCAACAACCGTATATGTAGAGAGTGTTGATGTTTTAAATTATACCAATTCCGTAAGATTGGAAAAGTTTGCATTAAATGAAACAAAGGAAGTTACTGCACTTGCGAATATTGTCAATAATATCCTGGGTACGTTTGGAAATCTGGGAAAGATTTTTGACAGTTTATAGGTGGGAAATAGGAGGAGAATATGAATCGCATTAGAAAGGCGTTAAAGCCGATCAGGAAGTTTGTTCATAAGTATGTAAACGGAACGAAAGGAATGATTTCCATCTTTCTGGCATTGGTGATGTCACCATTACTGTCGGTGTCATTGCTGCTGGTTGAATCTGCAAGATATCAGAGCACAATTCAGATGGTGGAAGAGATTATGGACTGCGCAGGATTTTCGAGCCTTGCGGAATATGATGAATATTTGGACAGCAGGTTTGGAACCATGGCAGTTTCGCAGAAAGAAGATATTAATTCAACATTTTCGAATTATATGAAAAAAAGTATGACCAGTGCGGGACAAAGTGTAAGCCTGACCGCACTGTCAGCGATTGGTGAATATCCGTTATCCGATTCTGAAATTTTCCGGCAACAGGTACAGGAACAGACCGAGTTCAGTGTTCCCGCAAAACTTTTGTTGGAAGGGTTCAATGTAAAGGATCTGATGGGTGGACTGGAGGATAAATTTAATAAAGCTACGGATATAAGTGAAAAGGCAAAAAAAGTAAAAGATGGAGCAGATGCAGCGAAGTATGTAACAGATGCAATCGTAGCAATACAGAAAGCAAAAGCAAAGGCGGAAACAGTCTCAGAAAAATTACAGGCATATAAAGATGCATATGATAACCCTAATACAGATGCAGATTTTCTGGGCGCAGTGAATAAGATCAGAAGATGCGCGGAAGCACATGATGAGGCTGTGGATTACTATGATGAAGCGAATAATACAGTGTATTATAAAGATGGCTATGATTATGATGCTCTCCGAAAGGATTTGAATGATGCGTGGGATGAGATGATGAATACATATAAGCCCAATTATGAAAATGCGGCGAAAGAACTAAAGTCATCCATTCAGGATTTTAAAATGTCTCTTACTGGAGCGAATGGCTGTATCGCTAAAATTAACGATGCAATAATAAAACTGAATAAATTATCCGGTGATTTAGGAAATGCCAGCTTTGGAACAAAGGCCTTTGCAACAGTTGTCAGCACACTGGAGACCGTTAAAAAGAGTATTGATACCTATCTGGCCGGAGCATCTGAATCAATCATGGATGGAACAATGGAGGATCTGCAAAGCCAGATTGATAATCTGGGATTGATGGAACGGTCATCTCTGGCACCGGGAGACGGAACAATTAATGCAAACTGGACGGATACAACCATCGATTATACGATGTATCCCCCGGTCAATGTAGGAATCAAGTTGAATCCGGATGGTGTGATATTGACGTTTGCAAATGCAGAAATATTGCTTGCAAAGCTGGCAGAAGATCAGGAGAGTGCGGATTGTCTCAAGAAATTGGTAACTGTGTTTAACAGTGTGAAGGAATTAAGTTTTCTTTATGACGGAACACTGGATTCAAAAGTAGATGCAAATAGCCTGTATTTTAATTCAGCAGGTGTGAGCTTTGTAGATTCCGTATTAATTGAAAGTCTGGGAAATATTGTAAAAGGCGTTGAGGACGTAGCGAGCCTGTTTACAGGAGGCGGTCTTGGAGCGTTGATCACCGGAGTTATTGAGGTGATAGTAGGATTTCTGGAATTTTTGGCAAGTGTAGTCCTATGGGTAGGGAAATTAGTTGTCAATATAGGACGGGTACTTCTGGAACTCGGAGGAAATGTAGTGACCGGAAATGCGGGAGAAGAAGGAAATAAGCTGCTTCTGTTTGGATATGCTACATATAATTTTCCTAACCGCACAACCTATGATGATGCAAAGGGGCAGAATCTTCAGGGAACCGTAAAATGGAGAGAGGTTGCGGCATTGAGCGGTGCAACGTCAACCACTCCATCTTTATCGGGAAGCTTTATGGATCTGAAGGATCTGAAATCGGAAGACGGAGGAACGGATGCTGCATTTGTCGGAGCTGAGCTGGAATATCTGCTTGGAGGTTCAAAATCCGAGATTCAGAATCAGACGATAGGGGTATTTAATCTATATATGATGCGTATGGTTCTGGATGTGGTCGCAATGCTGACAAATAATGAAACCAGGGGATATTTATCCAAGGGCATGGCAGGCATTATAGCATTTATTGTAATTGCTCTGGTTGAACCGTTGCTGGACGTATTTATACTGGTAAATCCGGGTAAAGAAGGAAAGGCAGCAACGATACCATTCTTTAAGAGTGACTATATTTATTTTACAGCGACCGGATTGCCGCATCTGATGAAGTGTATTGAAGAAATGTCGGCAGGGGCAGCCATAAAAGGAAAGCTTGGTCAGGTATTGCAGAATGGAGTGGCCAAACAACCGCCGGCATCCACTGAGGGTGGATCAGGAGGCAGTGGCGGAAGTGAAATCGGCTCTAAAATAAATAGTTGTAATTATACGGAGCATCTATTTGTTTTATTAATTCTTTCGGTTGAAACCGATACTCTGGTACAGAGAATGCAAAATATAGTGTCAATGGAGGGAAAAGCAAAGTATGGAACGGACTTCCAGCTGGATCATGCTTATACGTACATAAAAGGAAATGTTGAATATACATTAAATCCAATGTTTAAGATTGATACACTGACGCAACAGGGACTGTTTAAAGGTAAAAGAGTAAGATATGCGGGTTATTAGGAAGGAGAGAATGTTATGAATCAGAGAAAGAAGCAACGTGGTTCTATTACATTGGAAACAGCAATTGTATTACCCATTTTCTTCTTCATGTTTATGGCACTTATTGGCTTGTTTCGGGTAGTGGTTGCACAAAATCAGATGACACACGTTCTGGTGCAGGCAACAAAGAGTATGTCATTAGATCCGTATCTGGCGGATTCGGCAGGGGCTGATAGCCTGGCAAACGTAGTTCTGAAATTATCAAGCAGTTCACACGGAGATTATTTCGCATCTAATGATAAGTGGTATGCGGGTGGTGATGCCAATGCAACTGCAAAGAAACGGTTTATCGGATATCTGACAGGCGGTGATGTTGCAGCAGCACAGGATAAGTTGGAAGGAATCGGGATTGTAAATGGATTGAACGGTGTTACATTTGATACGAATGTAAGCGGTGAAAATCTGACCGTTACGATTTCTTATGAAATCCAGTACTGGTTTGATATGTTTGGTATGGGTAAGATACCGATGAAACAGACGATGTATTCCAGATTATGGCAAACGCAGAAATAGTAAGTATAGATATTGAGAGATAAGGAATTTACAACGAGAGGACAGGATGCGGATATGAAAGATTTATATTATGAAAATCAGGGAACAACAACTTATCTGGTATATAAGATAAAAGAAAATGATCAGATTGATACCATGACACTTGGAATGTTGACAAATAATAAGATTCCGGGACTGGTACCGACGACTTTTACCCAGATGGACAAGGATAAATATATAAAATTTAATGTATCGGCGAAGGTGTCTGCATCCCAGTTCTTAAGCGGAACCGTAAAACGGAAGCAGCTGCTTGGAATGTTTCGGGGAATCACGGAGGCTATGGTGGCCGCAGAAGATTATATGTTGGATAAGAATGACATTTGCCTGAATGCAGATTATATTTTTGCTGATGTTTCAACCTGTGATTCCTTACTGATCTGCCTTCCGGTAAAAGCTTCCGATGGCGGATCACCGCTGGCAGAAACGGCAGAGAAAAATGAAGGGCCGGTAGAATTTTTCCGGAACATTATGTTTACAACCCGGTTTGACCGGACTGAGGATTGCGGTTACGTTGCAGGAATCATGAATTACTTAAATACAACATCGGTTACGGATATGAGAGACATGAAACAGATATTGGATGGGTTAGACAGGCAGACTACAGAAACTCCGCTTACACCGGTACAGGGGCAGATGATGGCACAGCCGAGTGGTCAGAGTTACAGTCAGTCAATGCAGCAACCTGCAGGTCAGCCATTTGATCCGGCGCAACCGTTTGAACAGGTGCCGTCATTTGGACAGGCACAGTTATTCGAACAGAGCCGGTCAGATGCGCAGGACATGGTTGCAGTCGGAAATGTAGTGCCAATGCCGGCAGGAAAACCGGTTCAAAATCCTTCAGGCACGGTCTCACCGAAAAAGGCAAAAAGTACAGCTAAAAAGGCAGAGAAAAGCAATCAGGAGAAGCAGCCGGAGAATCCGGCAGACAATACTCCGGAGATGACTTTTATGTATTTGATGCAGCATTACAGTAAAGAGAATAAGGCAATCTATGATGCACAGAAAGAAGCAAAGAAACAGAAAAACGACAAAAAATCGACAAAGACTAAGGAGAAACCTGCTTCAAAATCCGATAAAAAATCGCAGGCAAATGCTAATGTCGGATTTGTAGTTCCCGGCATGGACGGAACGGCAGTGCCTCCGGTGCAACCGGTAGCGCCACAGCCGAAGGTGCGGGCTGCTTCGGTACAATCGTCACAACCACAGCCGACAGTCACGCAGGTTCCGCCAATGCAGGCTCAGCCACAGCCGACGATTATGCAGACGCCACCGATGCAACCACAGATGCCGGTGATGAGTGAAACCACGGTACTGGTTTCACCGATGATCGGAGAGACTACTGTATTGGTAAATGGGCAGCTTCCGGGGCAGAATCAGATGATTCCATTTCTGATCCGGAGAAAGGGCAATGAGAAGATCAGTCTGAACAAACCGGTCTTCCGTATCGGAAAGGAACGGAGCTATGCGGATTACTTTATTGGTGACAATACTGCGATCAGCCGAAGCCATGCGAATATCGTGAGCCGGGATGGAGAGTATTATCTGATAGATACCAATTCGACCAATCATACATTCCTGAATGGACAGATGATCCAGAGCAATGTGGAAACGAAGCTGGCACACGGAGATACGATTCGATTAGCCAATGAGGATTTTGAATTCAAGCTGTATTAATAAGATCATCCGATAAAACAGGAGTGCAGGAGTCGGGAAAGGTTTTAGAGCAAGCGGGAAGAGAGAGGTAGAGGAAACAGTGAAATTTATAATTTCAGCAACGACCGATATCGGGCTGACGAAAAATACCAATCAGGATAGTTTCAGTGTGCGGCAGTTCCGCAGCAACTATGGAAATGTTGTTTTGGCGGTACTGTGCGATGGCATGGGTGGTCTGGCGAAAGGAGAAGTAGCCAGTGCAACTCTGATCCGGGCATTTGAAAAATGGAGTGACCATCAGCTTCCGCAGCTGCTTCGCAATGGATTAGAGGAACAGGTCCTGCAACGGGACTGGAATCAGATTATAACAGAGAATAATGAGAAGATTAAGAATTACGGGAAGCAGACCGGAATCAATCTCGGAACTACGGTTACAGCACTGTTAATAACCGGCACAAGGTATCATATCCTGAATGTAGGTGATACCAGAGCTTATGAGATTGCAGATCATATTCAGGTTTTGACACAGGATCAGACAGTGGTTGCGCAGGAGATTGCCTGTGGCAGATTAACTCCCGAAGAAGCAGAAAGAGATCCCAGACGAAGCGTTTTACTGCAGTGTGTCGGGGCTTCTGAAACGGTTCAGCCGGATTATTTCTCGGGCATTCCAAGACAGAATGCCGTCTATATGTTGTGCAGTGATGGATTTCGACATCAGATTTCACCGGAAGAAATATATCAGTATCTGAATCCGGCATGTATGACGGATTCAGAATGCATGAAAAAGAATATGGAAGCGTTGATCGAGTTGGATAAGCAGCGACAGGAGCGAGACAACATAACTGTGGTCAGCATCCGTACATATTAGAAGGAGACAAAAGACAGATATGCTGGAGATAGGATCGTTAGTAGATGGAAAATATAAAATATTAAGTGAAATCGGACATGGCGGCATGAGTGTTGTCTATATGGCAATCAATGAAAAAGCCAATAAGACCTGGGCGGTCAAAGAGGTCCGCAAAGACGGAAGAATGGATTTCAATATTGTTCGCCAGGGCCTGATGGCGGAAATAGATACGTTGAAACGATTAAAGCATCCATATCTGCCGAGTATCATAGATGTGATTGAAGATGATGAAACATTTATCATTGTCATGGACTATGTAGAAGGCCGGTCACTGGATAAGATTCTTGAGGAACACGGAGTTCAGCAGGAAAGTGTGGTCGTGGAATGGGCAAAGCAGTTATGCGATGTTCTGGGCTATCTGCATTCACGGACACCGGCGATCATATACCGGGATATGAAACCGGCCAATGTTATGCTGAAGCCGGATGGAACGGTAACATTGATCGATTTCGGAACGGCTAAAAACTACGAGATCAATTACGGAGAGACGACCGGTATCGGAACGATCGGCTATGCAGCACCGGAGCAGTACATTGGGAGCGGTCTCGGACGAACAGATGCCAGAACCGATATCTACTGTCTGGGAATGACACTTTATCATCTGCTGACCGGGCAGGATCCCTGCCGGAATCTGATTAGCGATACATCCATCCGGGCAGTGAATCCGGCACTGTCAAGAGGTCTGGATTCCATTATCCGGAAATGCACGGCACATCAGCCGGAGGATCGTTATCAGTCCTGTGAAGAGCTGATGTATGATCTCGAGAATTATGAGATTCTGGAGCCGCTTTATAAAAAGAAACAGAAACGTAAATTTTCAATATTTATCGGAACTCTGGTCGCATCTGTTCTGTGTGTGGCGGCTGGTCTGACTTTCCATTTCGCAGCATCTGCAAAAGCCTCAGAAACATATAACAATCTGTTATATGAGGCATCTAGAAGTGTCGATTATGATACAAAGATTTCCCTATATGAACAGTGTATGGAGCTCCCGGATATGGGTGGCAGAAAGGATGCGTATCTCGGAATGATACAGGCGTTTAAGGAAAATGATGCAGTATTTACGGTAGCAGAGGCTAATTTGCTGGATAAATACATTATGAATCATAAGGATGAACTGCAGGCAAATAAACGGGATTACACAGAGATCTGTTTTGAAACCGGGAAGTTGTTCTGGTACTACTATGATTATGGAGATGGCAGCGATAATCAGGTGACACGGGCAAAGAGTGCCATCGAGTGGTTTCAGGATGTTGTCGATCAGGCGCCGCAGGATTATGAGAATCTCGGGATGGCAAAGGCCTATGCAAGCATTGGCATGTTTTATCGGGATATTACCACCAACATAACCGAGGCCAGTGATAAAGGAAATTATAAACCATTATTTGACAACCTGACGGAATTGATTCCGGCAGTTGCAGAGAATGCAGATGAGAATGAAATCGTACGGCTGGAGCTGGTGGAGCTGACACGCGGAGCATTGCAGCAGTATGCAACGAAATTTAAGGTGGACGGTGTGACCGAACAGGAAATTCTTAGCCTGTATCAGCAGTTGGAGCAGGTGATAGATGCAATCCAGACAACAACGGATGTCACAGATGCCAAACGAAGTACGATAAAAAGCCTGATGCCGGATACGCTGACGGCAATCCGGACGGCTTATGGAACCGATGCGGGAGGTGCACAGAGATGAGTATAGATGTTTTACAGACATGTTCGATTGGATTCTGGGTGGCAGCGGGAATATTTTTCCTGACTGCTGTGGCACTATTCTTTCTGATGGATATTCCGAAGCTGTATGGAGAAATATCCGGAAGAACAGCTAGAAAAGCAATTGAGCAGATAAGAAAGCATAACGCAGAAGCATTGACCGGAGATATAGCAAGTTCACATACCGGGAGCGGAGTCCGGACGGAGAAGTTTTCAACCGCCACACTGGCACCGGAGACGGTGGCCGGAGCAACGACCGTACTTGCAGAAGCCGGAGCAACGACCATGCTTACGGAGCCGGAGCATCTGCAGTCAGCAGAAAATGACAGACAGCCACCGGAGGCTATGGATGACTTTGTTTTGGAAAACGAATTATCCTATGCGGAAAGTGTAGAAATTATAGAATAAAGGAGTGGAGTATATGAACAGGACAAGCAGGAATATAAAAAAACGGGTCATAGCAATTCTCCTGACGTTGCTGATTGTATTAAACGGTATACCGGGACAGGTATTTGCAGGTGACCGGAGTACACAGGAATTCGGAAATTACATAATCGAAGTGTGTGATAAGAACGGCAACCCGGTTCAGGAAGCAGCCGTTTCCTGCAATATGACGATTATTGAGACCGTACCTGGGTCAGATATGCAGAGTGAGACATATGAAAGCAGAGAGCTCCGGACCGGAGAGAACGGTATCTGTATCATTGATTTGGAGACGTTATTGACTCCGGGACAGGAGGATGGTACAAGATCCATTCAGATGGATGTGACCGTATTCGCAGAAGGATATGAGATGAAAATCATTCAGAATATCCGGATTGTATCGGGCGTTGCAAACGACCGGCTGGTGGTATCATTAGAGAATAAGAAATATACAGTGATGGCTAGTGCGGGGGAAGGTGGAAGCATTCGTTTGAATGAGGAAACCGGAAACAGTATTCAGGCGGAACGGGATTCACAGGTACAGTTAACGGTAACACCGGATGCCGGATATCAGATTCTGACAGTGCTGGTGAATGATGTTCCGCAGGTAGTAGCAGATCCGAATGCATTCAGTACGGAAGTTACAGTAACCGGTAACATGACCGTGACGGCTGCTTTTGCCAGAATCTATACGGTAACTGTGCATTATGATAATACCAGAGGAACGATCGAGACGCAGCCGTCTTCTTCCGGTGGAACGATAGGGGCTGAGAAAGTTACGGCAGAGGATGGAACGGCCATTCAGATAACAGCGACTCCGAACGAATTATATCGGGTAGCAGGTGTTGTACTAAAACAGGGGGAAACTGTAGTTGCGGATGAGTCCTATACGGATAATACTTATACCAATGCGAATCCGTATCAGAAAACCATTACGGCAGATGCAGATTATGAACTGGAGATTACATTTGCCTATCAGATGCAGAGAGTTATAGCGGAGACTCCGGAGCATGGAACGATTCAGGTATCCAAAGAGGCGGTAGAGTATGGCGGCCGCAGTACGGTTACAATGAAACCGGAGCAGAATTATCACATAAAGGAGATTCGGATCAATGATACGCTCATGCAGGAGACCGAGTGTGAAAACGGACAGGAAGCAGAGGATGGTACATTTCAGTTTGATCTGGTGAATATCTGTGAGGACAAGTGGATTCAGGTTATTTTTGAGGAGAATGAGGAGATATCCTTTGAGAACGGAGTGACCTTTAACAGTACGGATGCAATCCGGAAGGAAGGCACGAACCGGTTCATATATGCAAAGGATGCAAAGGTAATCTTCCGGGCGGCAGACGGACTGGAGATCCGCATTACCGATGATAAGAATCAGGAAATAAAGTGGAATTCCGGAACGAAGGTCATTGAACTGACGGAAACGACGATCATTAAGCGTATCCGGGTACGGAAGGCAGGATTTTTCAGCTTTATATATAAATGGGCAGATGTGACATTGCCGGATGACCGGCTGAGAATCGTGATCGATAAGGAAGCACCGGTACTTACCATGACTCCGGATGTAGCGAATGAATATGGATATTATAATGGGGATGTCAATGTACAGCTCCAGGCAGAGGAAGCAGGTATCCCGGATGAACCCGATGCAGGGCTCAGTGGATGCTCCGGAATCAGTAAGGTAGAATACTGGGTGACCTGTGACGGAGCAATCACGCAGGGCAAGGGTTATACTGACGGAGATACAACGGATAGCGGTATTTTGTATGAAGCTACGTCCGGGGAAGCGGTTCAGACCTCTGTTGCGGAGAGCGTGACGGTCGAAGCGGCAGGAAATAACAGTGATAATACGGTGCTTCATGTTGCAGTAACGGATCATGCCGGAAATACAAAAGAGGAGCAGCTGACACTGAAAATCAATACGACAGCACCGGAAGTTTCCTATGTCATGGAAGGAACGAAGGCTGCGGAAGCCATGGACGGCTATTACAATATAGACCGGACGGCAGTGATCACATATACGGATCGTGCGGGAAGCTTTGACAAGACACTGGCATTTAACGGAATTGAGATTTCAGCCAGAGATGCGGATAACAATGAGATCCCAATGCGGGCGGAGTATTTAGATCCGGTCTGGCAGGAGGATGGAGATACTCATATTCTGACCCTTACATTCAGCCAGGATGCCAATTATGAATGGAATATCTCTTATACCAATAAGGCAGGCCTGGAAGCACGGAGGGTCACAGGGACCGGAGAAGATCTGCAGGCATTTACGGTGGATAAGACAGCCCCGCAGGGAACAATTTCTGTAAATGAAAATGGCTGGTCCGAGCTATTACAGAAGCTCACCTTTGGAATATATCAGAATAAAACGACTACCGTAGTTGCGGAGGGGACGGATGCTACTTCACCATTATATGAGGTGCAGTATTATAAGTCTAATTCGGCAGAGGTGCTTGGAAAGACAGAGCTGGAAGCGTTGTATGCACAGGGCAGCTTCACACAGGAAAGAATAAAAGCAGAACAGGATGAGGCATTTGCAGTATATGCCAGGATCACGGACTATGCCGGAAATACGGCATATATCGGAACCAACGGAGTTGTAGTTGACATGACGGAGAGTCTGATCACGGTTACATTGGATAAACCGAATGAATATGGCTTTTACAACTCAGATGTGACAGTGAAGGTCAATGTAAATGAGTTAAATGAAGAGGAAACAAAGGATTATTCCGGTATCAAACAGGTAGATTATACGGTGTCCATGCTGAAGGATGGCAGTAGAGTTATAACACAGCAGGGGAATCTGTATACCTTTGATAGTGCAGCACCGATGAAGAATCAGCTGGTGCAGATGGTTGAGAAGGAGTTTACAGTCAGCAAGGATCTGAATAACGCTGATGATGTACAGGTGACGATCATTGCCGAAGATAATGCAGGGAACCGTGTAACCAGAACCGTTCCGGTCAATATTAATGCAACCGCACCGAAGGTCCGGATTGCGATTGACGGAATTGCAGGACAGGTATCAGAAGGACGTGGATATTATAATACACCCCGGACAGCGGTGATCACGATTGAGGATCGGAGCTCTACCTTTGATCCGGAAGCGGCGGCTGCCGGCGTCGAGATTCAGGCAGAAGACCGCAATGGAGAGCCGATTGAACTGGATACTGCGGCAATGTTCAGTGGGTGGAAGAGTGACGGAGATATTCATACAGCAAGTGTGACATTTTCACAGGATGGATATTATACATGGTCTTTTCATTATGAGAATAAGGCAGGTCTGGCGAATGAGACGATTACGGTCAATGGAGAGAATTCGTATGTGTTTGCGATTGATAAGGATGCTCCGGACGGAACGATTACCATTCGGGAGACCACCTGGAATAAACTGCTGAAGGTACTGACTTTCGGACGATGCAGTAAGCAGAAGGTACGTGTGAGAATGTCGGCAGAGGATGTGGTCAGTCCATGCGTGATCGAATACTATAAGACCTCGGATGCACAGGCGAAAATAGCGGCAGAGCTGGATACCATTTACAATGCAGGAAGCTTTCAGACCTATCCGGATGGCGGATTTGAGGTAGGTAATGAACAGTTTGTAATCTATGCAAGAGTTACGGATTATGCCGGAAACTATCGGTATATCAGTTCGGATGGATTCATAGTCGATATGACCGGCTGTGGTATTACATTGATACCGTCAGAGAGCAATGGATTTTATTCTAAGGGGAATGCCGCCTATGGATTATATAACCGGAAATCCAAGGTGGAAGTACAGGTCCATGTACAGGATCAGGGAGCCTATTCCGGTATTAGGACGGTTGATTACTGGATTGAAAAGGATGGAGTAAAGACTCAGTCCGGCAATCTGTTTACTTATACGAAAACTGATCCGTCTATGAAGGATCTGGTAAATGCCTGGAAGGGAAAGATAACGGTTGATAAGGCGAAAAACAACAGTTGCAATGTAGTTGTATATGTTAAGACATGTGATAATGCGGGAAACGAAACCGTGCAGTCAGTGAAGCTGGACGTTGATAATACGGCACCGCAGATTCAGGTAACCTATCAGGATAAGACGAATGCTGATGCGGCTTCCGGATATTTTAAGGCAAGAACCGCGACTGTCGTTATTACCGAAAGAAGTCATCATTTTGATGCCGATGCGGCGACAAAGGGAATCGTGATAACAGCCACGGATGTCAAGGGAAAAGCGGTTGAGAATGCATATACGATCAGCAGCTGGAAGACGATGGAAAACAAGAAGAATCCGGATGCTGCTACTCATACGGCAGTGATAACTTATAAGAAGGATGCGAATTATACGGTATCTGTATCGTATAAGGATCTGGCAGGCAATAAGAATGCGACCGTGAATACAAACGGTCAGAAATCACCGTATAAATTTACGGTAGATAAGACAGCACCGACCGGAAGTGTGCAAGCGGTATCGGCAGAAGGACGTACGGCAGAGTGGAGCGGTCTAAGAGCGGTTCTGACCTATGGATTCTGTTCCAAGCAGGAGATCACGATCAGCTGTACAAAGGAGGATCTGACTTCTCCGATAAAGTCCGTAGATTACTATGTAGATAAAGTGGAAAACATAGCACAGAATACAGTTGCCGGTGTAAAACCGCTGACCCGTAAGGAGTTAGACAGCATAACCGGCTGGCAGACATTCCGGGAGCTGAAGCTGACGGATAATGTGCAGGGCGTGGTTTATGTCCGTATCCTGGATAAGGCCGGTAACTATACCTATCTCAGTACAGACGGACTGATGATCGATAAGCAGAATCCGCTGGTGGAATATATTGCACCGGAGGTAAGCGTGGATCCGGAGAAGCCGGAAAATGGAATCTATCGTGATGATGTGAAGGTAGATCTTTCGATTTCAGATCCGGTGACCGGTGGTACATGTTCGGGACTCGGGAGAATCAGTTATCAGATTTATAACCGGGCCGTAAATGCAGAGCAGCCGACACAGAGCGGTGATCTGTATGTTCAGGACGCGAATAAACAGACTGCAGAAGGACTATTAAGAAAATGGCGTGGCAGTGTCACAGTAGACAGTACGCTGAATAACAGCAATGATGTCCTGATCGTGATTACCGCCCGGGATAATGCGGGTAACAGTGTACAGGCAGAGCAGACTATCCGGATCGATAAAACGGCACCGAAAATTCAGGTGCGCTATGATAACAATCAGGCAGTTAATAATACGTATTTCGGAGGAAATCGGTATGCATATGTCAGTATCACGGAACGGAATTTTGACCCGTCGGCGGTACAGCTTTCGATTACCAATACGAATGGAGTTTTGCCGGAGATTTCTGACTGGAGCAGACAGGATGGCAGCGGCAATCAGGATGATACCGTATGGACAGCAAGTATTACTTATCAGGCAGACGGTGATTATACATTTGGAATCCGGTATACGGATATGGCGGGTAACATGGCAGAAGGTACAGAATATGCAGAAGGAACTGTGGCACCGGAAGCATTTACGATTGATAAGACGGCACCGGAGGTTTCGGTAAGTTATGACAACCGGAATGCAAGAAACGGAAACTATTATAATGCAGCCAGAACCGCAACAATCACAGTCATGGAGCATAACTTTAATGCGGATCTGGTGGATATAAGAGTGACGGCGACCAGAGATGGTGCGGAAGCGGCAAGACCGTCTGTCAGCAGCTGGCAGCAGGATGGAGACCGGCATACAGCCACGATCACATATTCCGGAGATGCGCTGTATACCTTCCGGGTTGCAGTGAGGGATATGGCCGGAAACGAGGCAGAGCGGTATCAGGAAGAGAGCTTCTATATCGATACGACAGCACCGGAGCTGGAGCTTCAGAACATTGCGGATCAGGTAGCCTATAACGGAGAGGTAAAACCGGTAATTACCGGTTCGGATGCAAACTACGATCCGGAGAATCTGGCGGTTCAGCTGATTGGAGCAAATCATGGAACAATAGAACCGGAAGGAACTTATACACAGACACAAAACGGAGGAACCTTTGCTTTTCGGAACTTTGCCAATACAAAGGAATCGGACGATATTTATATCTTACAGGCAAGTCTGACAGATCGTGCGGGAAATACTACAACAAAAGAAGTATCATTCTCTGTCAACCGGTTCGGTTCCACCTATGAATTCGGAGATGTTGCGAAGCGGTTCAACAGCTCTTATGTCAAGGACGCAGAGGACGTTGCCATTACAGAAGTGAATGCAAATGCGTTAAAGAACATCCGGCTGACATTATTTAAGAATAATCAGACGATCGTGCTGACAGAGGGAACCGATTACAGGATGGATGTGACGGGCGGCAATGGAAACTGGTACCGGTATGTCTATACAATCTTTAAGAAGAATTTTAAGGATGACGGTGCATACCGGCTGAATATCCATTCGGAAGACGGAGCCGGTAATGTGGCAGAGAATACACTGGACACCAAGGGTGCGGAGCTGCGGTTCGGCGTGGATAAGTCAGCACCGAATATTGTACTGCTGAATCTGGAGAGTCATAAAACCTATGCGGTAGATCAGATGACGGCTGAGGTAAGTGCAAGTGATAACCTGCTTCTTAAGACAGTGACAGTCTATCTGGATGATTACAGTCAGCCATACCGGACATGGAATGAGAAGGAGGTTGCAGAGATGACAGCCGGAAATCAGCCGTATACCTTTGATATATCCGGTGATTCCATCCATGCCCATAATGTGAAGGTAGTCACGACAGATGCTGCAGGCAATGAACAGACTGCGGAAGCAAGAGGATTCTTTGTAACAACGAATCTCTGGATCCGGTATTATACGAATAAGGGGCTGTTCTTCGGAACGATCGGCGGCATGATCGGACTGGCAGCTTTTATAGTATTTCTTATAATCTTAAAGAGACGTCGGAGAGAGGGATAGGAGCCGGGATAAAAATTGCAAGGTTTTCTGATTTTTGCATATACTAATGATAAATGAAATCAGGAGTATGCAAAATGGCAGCAACAATTGTGATAGATGCGGGACATGGTGGCAGCGATGGTGGAGCTACTTATAACGGACGACTGGAGAAAGACGATAATCTGAGACTGGCACTGGCGGTAGGTGATCTGCTGGAGCAACGGGGATACCGGGTTGTGTATACCCGGACAGAGGATAAGTTTGATTCACCGGTGGAGAAGGCGAGGATCGCCAACCGTTCCGGAGCGGATTATTTCGTTTCCTTCCACCGGAATTCCAGTCCGTATCCGAACACCTATAGCGGCGTGGAAACACTGGTATACACGGACAGTGGTGTACGTGGAGAACTGGCACGCAGTGTGAATGAGGAGCTGGAGAAGGCAGGATTTAAGAATCTGGGCGTGCAGGAGCGGAAGAATCTGGCAGTACTTCGCAGAACCCAGATGCCGGCGATTCTGATCGAAGCGGGATTTATTAATACAGATGCCGATAACCGGACATTTGATCAGAATTTTGATATGATTGCAGAAGCCATCGCAGATGGAATCGAAAATGTGGTAGGACCGGGGACACCGGCGGCAAAGACCTATCGGGTACAGACCGGACTATTCCGGCGGTATGGCAATGCGCAGTTTATGTTGGAGCAGTTGATTGATGAGGGATTTGAAGCGGAGATTGTGGAGAATGGAGAGTACTTTGCAGTTCAGGTCGGTAACTACAGTAGTCCGGAGGATGCAAAAAAAGCCCAGACGCAATTATACAATCTGGGCTATGATACGTTGATTGTAACGGCAAAATAAAGAATAAAAATAAGAAATCAGATATTTTCAATCTGCCAGTCAATCGGTTCCAGACCATGTTCTTCCAGAAACGCATTAGCCTGACTGAAGTGCCGGCAGCCGAAGAATCCGCGGTAAGCAGATAATGGACTTGGGTGCGGTGCTTTCAGAATCAGATGATTCGGATTGTTTAGCATGGCAGCTTTACTTTGAGCCGGCTTTCCCCATAAGAGGAAGACGATTGGACGGTCCTGTTCGTTCAGGATGCGGATCGCCGCATCGGTGAACTGTTCCCAGCCGATTCCCTGGTGGGAGAATGCCTGATGGGCGCGGACGGTAAGCAGGGTGTTTAACATCAGGACACCCTGTTTGGCCCATTTGGTCAGATAGCCATTGTTCGGAATATAGCAGCCCAGATCATCATGCAGTTCCTTATAAATATTGACCAGGGACGGAGGTGTCTCTACACCCGGCTTTACGGAGAAACAGAGACCGTGAGCTTGTCCTTCTTCATGGTAGGGATCCTGTCCCAGAATGACGACCTTAACCTCATGAAGAGGTGTCAGATGAAATGCCGTAAAGATTTCATCTGAAGGTGGATATACTACATAGTTCTGATATTCTTCGACGACCCGGTTAAACAGATCCCGGTAGTATGGTTTCTTATATTCCGGACGCAGAGGTGCATCCCAGTCATTACTAATCTGTGCCATAATGATTCCTTTCTTATTGAATATAAATGGTTGTGAATATGTTGTAACATAACAGGCAGGTGGCTCCTTAGACCGGAGAGGTATGTGGTATCACTGCCAGAAACTGTCCGGGTGCATATCCAGCCCAGACTTCCTCCGGAGTACAATAGGAACGTATTCCTTTTTCAAAAACAGATAGCTTTACTTCCCGTTCTTCCATGGATCCGACCGTCATGTGGCCGACCGGAAGCCCCTCGCAATCATAGATATCCAGTGTGGTTCCCGGATGGAATTCGCCACGGACCTGCTCGCCGACCAGAATCTGGGGAGCGGTGTCCGAGGACTGGATTTCATCAATATAAAACAACAGGGAAGCCTTTGTATGAAGCTCCATCAGCCGGCTCTTGGAAGCCTCGTAGCGTGCCTGTCGTTCTGACTCTTCGGTTGTAAGTGGTTTTCTGAATAATCCCATATGACATTCCTTCACCAATCGTTATAGTATATAAATCCCATTATGCTATATAAGTCTTATAAAGCAAATAGATTATACCATTTTCGGAAAGCGGATACAACCTACTTGCATTTCCTCCGGCAGATGCCTAAAATAGGGGATAGATTTATGAGGAATCAGGAGATAAGAAAGAAATGAAAGATAGACAGAAGACAAAGAAACAGATGGATATGCTGCATGGCTCCCTGTGGGACAAGCTGCTGATCGTAGCATTGCCACTGGCAGCAAGCAGTATCCTGCAACAGCTTTTTAACTCAGCGGATGTGGCGGTCGTCGGACGGTTTGCCAGCAGTAATGCATTGGCGGCTGTGGGTGGCAACAGTGCTGTGATCAATCTGCTGATCAATTTATTCGTAGGATTATCGGTAGGAGCCAATGTAGTAATCGCCAATTACATCGGACAGGGAAAACGGGAGCGGCTGAAGCAGGTGGTTCAGACCGTTATGCAGCTGGCAGTGGCCTGTGGTCTGTTGATGACGATTGTAGGAATCGCAGCAGCCAGACCGGTATTGGAGCTGATCCGGACACCGGATAACATTCTAGACCAGGCAATGTTATATCTGCGGATTTATATGATCGGAATGCCGTTTATTATGATCTATAACTTTGGTGCGGCAATTCTTAGGAGTATCGGTGATACGAAACGTCCGTTATTCTGTCTGATCGTATCCGGTGTGATAAATGTAATCTTAAATCTGGTGCTGGTGATCGTATTCCGGCTGGATGTGGCCGGTGTGGCAATCGCAACGGTTGTCTCCAATATTGTCAGCTCCGGAATCGTAGTCTTTATACTGATGCATGAGGAGGAAGATTTGAGACTGACCTTCCATGATTTCAAGGTGAATATGCATGATCTGGGCAAGGTGCTGCGAATCGGAATGCCGGCCGGTGTACAGGGAATGGTGTTCTCTCTTTCCAATGTATGTATCCAGTCTGCCATCAACAGTTTCGGGCCGGATGCAATCGCAGGCTCTGCAGCTGCACTGAACTTTGAGTACTGTTCTTATTTTGTGATCAATGCATTTAACCAGACTGCAGTTACATTCACCAGTCAGAACTTCGGTGCGAAGGAATATGACCGGTGTAAGAAGGTATACCGGGGATGTATGTTGCTCGGCATGGTGTTCTGTGCAATCTTAAGTGCATTCTTTATCCTTGGCAGACATACATTTATCCGGATATTTACGGTAGACCCGCCGGTTATCGAATATGCCATGATCCGTATGACCCATGTTATGATGCTGGAGTTCATGACCGGTTCATATGAGATCGCAGGTGCGGCTCTGCGTGGAATGGGATATTCACTTCTACCGACGATCATTACGATCCTTGGATCCTGTGGGCTCCGGATTCTCTGGCTCTATACGGTATTTCGGAAGTTCCGTACCTTTGACTGGATCATGAACGTGTACCCAATCTCATGGATACTGACCGGTACTGCAATGATCATCATTTATCTGATTCTTCGAAAGAAAGTATTTGCTATAGAATAATCCTATAGCAGACAATAGATTTCAAGTATTAACACATTTCCCAGTAGTTTGATATACTAAGGCCTATCGAAAGAGAGGTAGGAACATGATTCGATTAGAAGGAGTAAACAAAACCTTTCGCCTGAAGAAACGGGAAGTAAAGGCCTTAAAAGATATTAATCTGATAATTGAAGATGGAAGCATATTCGGAATCATCGGTTCATCCGGTGCAGGCAAGTCGACATTGGTTCGATGTCTGAACCTGCTGGAGCGTCCGACCTCCGGAAAGGTATTTCTGGATGAGGTGGAGCTGACTTCCTTAAAGAAGAGTAAGCTTCGGGAAGAACGCAGAAAGATCGGTATGGTATTTCAGCAGTTCAACCTGCTGGCACAGCGTAATGCATTGATGAATGTCTGCTATCCACTGGAGATCGCAGGAGTTCCGATAAAGGAAGCGAAGAAGAGAGCAATAGAGCTTCTGAAACTGGTAGGACTTGAGGATCGAATGCAGAACTATCCGGCACAGCTGTCCGGAGGACAGAAGCAGAGAGTCGCGATTGCAAGAGCTCTTGCAACCGAACCGAAATATCTTCTATGTGATGAGGCAACCAGTGCACTGGATCCGAATACAACGAATTCGATTCTGGATCTGTTAAAGGAAATCAACGAACGAATGGGAGTTACGATCATCGTAATCACTCATGAGATGAAAGTCGTTGAGAAGATATGCACCCAGGTTGCAGTCTTAAATGAAGGTGAGATTGTGGAAGAGGGTACGGTGCAGGATGTGTTCCTGGCACCGAAGACAAAGATTGCACAGGAAATGATTTATCCGAAGCAGAAGTATGATGAGAGTCATGTGACAGGAAGGATCTTCCGGCTGGCATTCGGCGGACAGGCGTCCTCCGAACCGATCGTGGCCAATCTGGTACTGCGATGTCAGAAGCCGATCGGTATCTTAAATGCAGGTACCGAGGATATTGGCGGTAAAGCATACGGACAGATGCTTTTGGAATTTCCGAATGATGAGGAAGTTATAAGCGAAGCAAAGAAATATCTGGACTCGATCGGAGTCCATTACGAGGAGGGAACAGCCAATGGAATTTAGTCAGATTGTAGCCCTTCTGTGGAAGGGCAGCCTGGAAAGTATATATATGATTATTGTATCAACCGTCTGTTCCTATATTGTGGGAATTCCGCTCGGAGTCCTGCTCTTTATTACAGACAAAAACGGAATCTGTCGATGCAGACCGGTGAACCTGATTCTGGGAATCATCGTAAACCTGACCAGATCCATTCCGTTTATTATTCTGTTGATCGCGATCCTGCCGTTTACGCGGGCATTGCTTGGGACCACGATCGGAACGACCGCAACGATCGTTCCGCTGGTAGCAGCGGCAATCCCGTTTATTGCCAGAATGGTTGAGTCTTCCTTAAAGGAAGTCGATCCGGGTGTGATCGAAGCCGCACAGGCCATGGGATCCAGCCCGATGCAGATCATTGTGAAGGTGCTTCTTCCGGAGGCAAGACCATCCCTGATCGTAGGATGTACGATCGCATTTACAACCTTGCTTGGCTACTCTGCCATGGCCGGATTCACCGGTGGCGGCGGACTGGGAGCCATCGCAATCAACTATGGATACTATCGGTATCAGAGCGATATCATGTGGGCAACCGTATTTGTACTGGTTATCATCGTACAGGTATTCCAGGAGCTTGGCATGTTTATTGTAAATAAAACGGATAAGCGTATCCGGAATTAATGATTAACCATAAAATTGATATAAGATGCAAAGAGAAAAGGAGAGAATGATTATGAAGAAGAAATTAACAGCATTATTATTAGCAGCAGTTACAGTTGGAGCACTCAGTCTTACCGGATGCGGAGCAAGCGGAACCACAGAAAATTCCAGCGAGGCATCTGAGAGTGCCAGCACAGCAGAGGATAGCTCATCCGAGGCAGCAGATGAGAATCTGGAAGTGATCAAGGTCGGCGCAAGCATAACACCACATGCAGAGATTCTTGCACAGGTAAAGGATGTGTTAAAGGAGCAGGGTTATGATCTGCAGATCGTAGAGTATAATGATTATGTATTACCGAACACAGCATTGGAGGATGGAGATCTGGATGCAAACTTCTTCCAGCATCAGCCATATTTGGATGACTTTAACAAGGAAAACAATACACATCTGGTATCTGTAGCAGCTGTTCATTTTGAACCATTTGGTCTTTATGCAGGAAAGACAGCCAGCTTGGATGATTTACAGGATGGCGCAACCGTAGCAGTACCGAACGATACTACTAACGAAGCAAGAGCACTGTTACTGTTAGAAGCACAGGGACTGATTAAGTTAAAGGATGATGCAGGACTTCAGGCAACTGTTCTGGATATCGTAGAGAATCCAAAGAACCTGCAGATCCAGGAAATCGAGGCAGCGCAGCTCGTGCGTTCTCTGCCGGATGTAGATATCGCAGCGATTAATGGTAACTATGCAAAAGAGGGTGGTCTGGATGTTGCAGATGCAATCGCAGTAGAGGCATCTGACTCACTGGCAGCCGATACTTATGCAAATGTCATTGCAGTAAAGGAAGGCAATGAGAACAGCGCAAAGACACAGGCATTGGTTAACGCAGTATTAAGTGATGATGTAAAGACCTACATTAAGGAAACTTATGGAAATGCAGTTGTACCTGTATTCTAGGAAACATAGCAAATATCGCATCTTATAAGGTTAAATCAAAATCAGACTCTCCGGTATACAAAGGCAACCGGAGAGTTTTTGCGTATTTAGGTTTTCCGGAAATGTAAGTTATGCTATAATGGGCGAAGAAGTAAAATAAGAAAGAGTATGGATATGATGAAGAGAAAAGCATTAATTGCCATGAGTGGCGGAGTGGATTCCTCCGTAGCGGCTCTGCTAATGAAGGAGCAGGGTTATGACTGCATTGGAGTAACCATGAAGCTATATGATAATGATGAGATCGGAATTTCCAGGGAGAAGACCTGCTGCTCGCTGGATGATATAGAGGATGCCAGAAGTGTGGCTTTCCGGATCGGGATTCCTTATTATGTGGTAAACTATAAGGATGATTTTAAAGAGAAGGTCATGGATCCCTTTGTAAACAGCTATCTGAAAGGCTGTACGCCGAATCCGTGTATTGAGTGTAACCGGCATCTGAAATTCGAGCATCTGTATCAGACGGCACAGGAGCTGGGCTGTGATGTAATCGTAACCGGGCATTATGCCCGCATTACGCAGGAAGACGGGTGCTATCAACTGCGACGGGCGCTGGATCCGACGAAGGATCAGAGCTATGTACTGTATTCCCTGACGCAGGAGCAGCTGGCACATACCATGTTCCCATTGGGAGAACTCAGCAAGGATCATGTGCGTGAGATCGCACAGGAGCACGAGCTGATAAACTCTGCGAAACGAGATAGTCAGGATATTTGTTTTGTACCGGACGGTGATTATAAGAAATTCATGGAAGAGTCTTATGATATTCATATAGGACCTGGGCAGTTCGTCGGTACCGACGGAGAGGTGCTCGGCACCCATCAGGGATATTACGGCTATACGATCGGTCAGCGGAAGGGGCTGGGAATCGCGGCGAAGCATCCGCTTTATGTAGTGGATATCCTGCCGGAGAAGAATCAGGTCGTGCTAGGCACGAATGAGGACTTATTCCGGACGACACTGGAGGCGGAGGATTTCAACTGGATCCTGGATCGGGATTATGACGGCAAGATCCTGCAGGCGAAGATCCGTTATCGGCAGCAGGCACAGGATGCCCATGTGAAACGGCTGGGGAACGGTCATGTGCAGGTCGAATTCATAGAGCCACAGCGGGCAATTACCAGAGGCCAGGCAGTGGTGGTCTATCAGGATGATGTTGTGATCGGCGGCGGTACGATCCTGTAGCGGACAGGATGTTTGCAGTTGGTTTTCAGAAGAAGATGTGGTATACTTATGGATAAATGTGAACAGTTGGTAAATGATTTGTTAGAATGGTATCCGGAGCACGCACGGAAGCTTCCGTGGCGAGAAGACCGGGAGCCGTATCATGTGTGGCTGTCAGAGATCATGCTGCAACAGACCAGAGTAGAAGCGGTGAAGGAGTATTATAAACGGTTCCTGCAGGCATTGCCTACGATTCAGAGTCTGGCAGAGGTGGAAGAGGACCGGTTGCTGAAGCTATGGGAAGGCCTCGGCTACTATAATCGGGCGAGGAACCTTAAAAAGGCGGCACAGATGGTCATGGAGGAGTATCAGGGAGTATTCCCGGATACGTATGAAGGGATACATTCATTGGCCGGAATCGGTGATTATACGGCCGGAGCGATCGGGTCGATCTGTTATGAGCTGCCGACACCGGCGGTAGACGGCAATGTGCTGCGGGTCTATACCAGATTATCGGAGGATGCGTCCAACATTGATAAGCAGTCCACGAAGAACCGGATCCGGGAGGATCTGGCACAGGTCTATCCGGAAGGACATTGTGGCATGATGACACAGGCATTGATGGAGATCGGAGCAACGGTATGTGTGCCCAATGGGGCTCCGAAGTGTGAGCAGTGTCCACTGGCACATATGTGTCTGGCAGGACAGCACGGTAGCTGGGCGAGTTATCCGGTGCGCGATCAGAAGAAGGCACGGAGAAAAGAAGAAAAGACAGTGCTGATCCTGCAATGTGGTGACCGGATCGCGATTCGGAAGCGTCATCAGAAGGGATTGCTGTCCGGTATGTGGGAGTTCCCGAACGTGGAAGGACTCCTGACAAAGCAGCAGGCGGTTGATACTGCCGGCGACTGGCAGATGTCACCGGAGCAGCTGCGGTTAGAGACGAATTATACACATATTTTTTCGCATGTGGAATGGCAGATGACGGCTTATTATATAACGTGCAGGCAGATGAATCCTGCATTTACATGGATGACAGAAAGCGAACTGGAGGAACAGGCGGCAATGCCATCGGCGTTCCGACCGTTTCTGGATATATGGAAACAGACATATAATGACAATCAGAGAAGGTAAAACGAAAAGCGGTTATAGTGGGAAAGGAGTAATGAGACATGCATAGACCGACAGGGGAAACAGTATTAATGTACGGATTCACAGATCCGCAGAGAACAAGAGAGATCCAGTATGTACTGGTACAGATGGGAATACGGGTGAAGAACATTCATGATGACCAGCTGGGCCAGACCGTGGGCTATCTGGCAGGTGTGAAGGATATGGAGGAGAATCCGAATCCGGAGCAGTACCCGCCATTAAATGAGGAAGTGATCGTCATGCACAACTTCTCAATCGGAAGACGAATCGACCTGATGCTCAGCAATATCAAGAAGCGTGGGTTAGAGGGCATTCCGTTAAAATGTGTAATGACTTCAACCAATAAAAAATGGACATTCTACGAGCTGGCAAAGGAGCTGGAGAAGGAGCATGCAATGCTGATGGAAGGCAAGATGCCGGGCAGTGAGGAAGCCAAAGAGGAAGAGGCCAAAGAAGAGGCGGCTTCCGGCGTGATCAAGGAAGAAGAGTAGGATGTCAGACAGTAAAGTTAAGAGGACAGAAGAAAGGATACCGGATTATGAAACAGGAATTAATCATTGTACTGGATTTTGGTGGACAGTATAATCAGTTAGTTGCCAGGCGAGTAAGAGAGTGCAATGTATATTGTGAGATCTACTCGTACAAAACGGAGCTTGAGAAGCTTCGTGCAATGAATCCAAAGGGAATTATTTTGACCGGCGGCCCAAACAGTTGTTATGAGGAGGGCGCACCGACCTATTCAAAGGAATTATTTGAAATGGGAATCCCGGTACTTGGATTATGCTACGGAGCACAGTTGATGAGCTTTGTTCTGGGTGGCAAGGTAGAGCGTGCAACAGCCAGAGAGTATGGTAAGACCGATGTTCATGTAGATACGAAATCTGCATTGTTCAAGGATGTTACAGAGGATACAACCTGCTGGATGAGCCATTTTGATTATATATCTGAGATGGCACCCGGATTCCGGGCAATCGCAACTACCGATAATTGTCCGGTAGCGGCATGTGAAAATGTAGAGAAGAATTTATACGCAATCCAGTTTCATCCGGAAGTATTGCATACACCGGAAGGATCTAAGATGTTATTCAACTTCGTTCGGAACATCTGCGGATGTGCCGGCGACTGGAGAATGGATACCTTTGTAGAGGATTCCATCCGCTCCATTCGTGAGAAGGTCGGAGACGGCAAGGTGTTACTGGCTCTGTCCGGTGGTGTAGACTCCTCCGTTGCAGCCGGTCTGTTGTCAAAAGCAATCGGTAAGCAGTTGACCTGTGTATTCGTAGATCACGGTCTTCTGCGTAAGGATGAAGGCGATGAGGTGGAAGGTGTATTCGGTCCGGGCGGGCAGTTTGATCTGAATTTCATCCGTGTCAATGCACAGGATCGCTATTATACAAAGCTGGCAGGTGTTACAGAGCCGGAAGCAAAGCGTAAGATCATCGGCGAGGAATTTATCCGTGTGTTTGAGGAAGAGGCAAAGAAGATCGGTGCAGTTGATTTCCTGGCACAGGGAACCATTTATCCGGACGTTGTAGAATCCGGCCTTGGCGGAGAATCTGCAGTCATCAAGTCTCATCATAATGTCGGAGGACTTCCGGACTACGTAGATTTTAAGGAAATTATTGAGCCACTTCGAAACCTGTTTAAGGATGAGGTGCGGAAGGCAGGCTTAGAGCTGGGCATTCCGGAGAAGCTGGTATTCCGTCAGCCATTCCCCGGCCCGGGCCTTGGTATCCGTATCATCGGAGAGGTAACTGCCGAGAAGGTAAAGATCGTACAGGATGCAGATGCAATCTACCGTGAAGAGGTAGATAAGGCAGCGGCAGAATATAAGGAGGCGAACGGCAAGGATCCAAGCTGGATGCCGAACCAGTACTTCGCGGCCCTCACCAATATGAGATCGGTCGGTGTTATGGGCGATGAGAGAACCTATGATTATGCAGTCGCATTAAGAGCCGTTAAGACGATTGACTTCATGACGGCGGAAAGTGCCGAAATTCCGTTTGAGGTTTTGCAGACGGTGATGAGCAGAATTATTAATGAAGTAAGAGGAGTTAACCGGGTATTCTATGATCTGACGAGTAAACCGCCTGGTACGATAGAGTTTGAATAGGGCAAAAACAGCGGGAAGCCAGTGTTTATGCGGCTTCCCGTTTTCTGTGTTTGCAAAATGCTTGCAGAAAATGATAGGGGAATGTTTATTTCACATATTAATTTTGATTTTTTAATAGATATTAAGTTTGAGTGTAGCGTCCATAGCTATAATAAGAGGAATAAAGGATACAGTCAAATTATTTGGTGATGTGAGGGAGCAACCAGGATATTTTCTATGGGAATTGAATAAAGAAAATAAACGAAACATTTGAGATTATATATTACTGGAGATTTTTATATTCGAATAATATCTAAAATTTTGAAAAACAGAAATTTTGTAAAGGGAGAATGTAAAAAATGGATAAGGTAAAAGATATTGTTTTTGACAAAATAGTAGATGAAATTCTTGATGTAATTGTAGGAAAGTCAAAGTCAGAAATCGAGAATTTAATTAGTCAAAATAGAAATCAAAAAATATTGGGACGTTGTATGCAAAAAATAGCCGATAGCGATATGTTTAAAACTGAATATGCTGATGTTACATTTGTTTTAGATTGGAATTCCATATATTCTATAGATGATGATAAAATTAGTGTCGCTCTTGAAAAAAGTGAGATTGTAAAAAATATAGCGGACGCTGTTAAGCAGTGCTTTGTTTCAGACAATGATAATAGTAAAAGAATCTCTGAATTAGTAGTAGAGAAGTACGTTCAACAAGCAAAAACGACAATTCAGTTATATGAAATTATAAAACAGCAGCATCAAAACTTTGAAAATTTGGATGATGCAATTAGTGATGTTAAAGAGCTTATTATTTCAAATAAGAGAAATGAAGAAAGACTACTAATTGAAAAGGAACAGTTACTTAAGCAAGAATTATATAACGAAATAAATAGTTATATATCCGATATAATAAATCGGTATTTATATTTTGTATGTAAGTCTATCCCTGAATTGGATAATCCATCAAAGACTCCTGATTTTGATGTGATGCAGTTGATGAAGTCAAAATTAGAGGATGTTATTGATAATATTGATAAGTATGTAAATGAAGACTTCTGTTTAAACAGCATTCGGGTATCACAAGTAAATGGTCTTCAGTATGTAGAAGAGGATATGGAATATTTTAAATTCATGGAATTTGAATTTAAAAACAAAATATTGAAAAGTACAAGGGAGATTCTTGAATACAGGGATATTATTGATACGGAAACATATGTTTATCTTTTAAGAATACGAAATTCCCTAAATGGTCCGTTATTTCCTTCGTTATATGAATTGGGACAGGTTAACATAATTAAAAACAAAAATATACGTATTGATGTAGAGCATTTTAGGAAAGAATTACGTTTAATAGGTGAGAATATTTTAAAGCTAAGTAATAAATTTCAATCATAGTAGACCAAATTAGACAGCTTTGGTATGGATAAAGAACTATAGAATTTGAATGAAATAGTCAGTGATTTGTGATACAATTAATATTGGATATTTGTATTTAATACAGAAGATAGAAAGTAATAAATTATAGGCACAAGTCCATATCAATGGACAACTACTATGAGAGAATCAATTAGAACACAGCTAGAGAAAGTGTTCAGCAAGGAGCTGGCTGATATATGAATGCGATAAATTCCAATGAGCAGATGATACAGAAAATTAATGAAGTTCTCCAGAACAAGAAGGATGCAATAGTTAATATTGTAAATGACAAGCTGACGATATCAGTATTTTCCTTGCTTGAGAAGAACCTGCAGAATGTGAAAGAGATTAATTTTGTTATTCGTGATGTGAAGTTCCTGCCACATCAGTCAGAGATAGCTCACGAATTTGAGATTAATCCTACAGATGTATTGTTCAATGCTTATGATATCACAGAGAAAAACAAGTTACAGCATTTTTCCAAAGCTAGGAGTATGCATGATTTTATCGAGAAGCATGTCAATATTCGTAAGGTCAATGCAGGTATACGCATAGGTGGAAATATCTTGATAATAGATGATGACTTTATGATTCAGGGTAGCTCATCGCTCGAAGTTTCAAAGAAAAGCAGCCGAGATGCTTTCAGTAATATTAACTTTGACACGATATTAAATGGCAGTGCCGATAAGGAGCAGATTCTGGGAGCTTTAGAAACCTTTAAGAGGATTTGGTTCAATGAGCAGGTGTCTGTAGATTACAAGGATGAATTGCTTGCAAGTTTGCAATATGTATATAAGGAGCATGCTCCAGAGTTCCTGTATTATTTTACATTAAATGAGTTGTTTGGCAATCAGCTTGATGCTGGGGTAGAGCGTTTTGAAAGAGACAGTGTCAGATTTAAAAAGACAGAGATTTGGAATGCATTATATGATTTCCAAAAGGATTGCGTAGTATCTGCAATTCGTAAGCTCAATACTTATGGTGGATGCATTATTGCAGATTCAGTAGGTCTTGGTAAGACATTTGAGGCTCTGGCGATTATAAAGTATTTTGAAATCGGAATGAACAGAGTCCTTGTACTAACTCCTGCAAAACTCTACGATAACTGGAATTCTTTCAGAGGAGATTATAAGGATTCATTTTTACATGAGACATTTAATTACAGAATTATGTTTCATACTGATTTGTCCAGATATAGCGGAATGTCAAGATCAGGACAAGATCTAAAAAAGTTTGACTGGGGATTATATGACCTTGTAGTTATTGACGAGTCACATAATTTCCGTAATAGAAATGATAGATATGATGATAACGACCAGCTGATAATGACACGATATGCAAGATTAATGCAGGATGTTATTAAGCATGGAAACAATAATACAAAGGTGCTGATGCTGTCAGCTACTCCTGTAAATAATAGCTTGGTAGATTTGAAAAATCAGATAAGCATTATTACAAGAGATACAGATTCTGCATTTGAAGAACAGGGTATCACGAGTGTTGAAAATCTTTTGCGTAGGACTTCAGCAAGTATCAATGCATGGGAAAAGATTCCACATCATCAGAAAGACCAGTTGTTGGATAGTCTGCCATCAGATTTCTATAAGTTGTTGGAACTTATGACGATATCACGAAGCAGAAAGCATATTACCAGTTATTATGGTGATAAGGGGGTAGGTCAGTTCCTGGAGAAAAACAAGCCAGATACATATAATAGTGATATTGATACAAAGAAGGAACTTTTACATTTCAGAGAGACCAATGAGCTTCTTGAAGCCTTGATTCTCAGTGTTTATACGCCTACAAGATACATCAAGGAAGAATACAAGAAGTTGTACATTGAAAAGTATTCTCTCAAAGGTAAGCATGGTGGAGACATGAACTTCGATACACAGGCGAATGGTATGATTATTCTTCATAGGTTCAATCTGTTTAAGCGTTTGGAAAGTTCTGTGTATTCCTTTGAAGAAACCCTCCGTAGACTGTTAGAAAGAATTGAGCGTACAGAACAATTATTGTTGAAAGGCAACGGAAATGTATCTGAGGAAGATGCAGACTTTGATGACAATGATTCAGAGGATGTATATATTGAGGGAAAATATGAGATAGATGTCAAACATTTAAGAGTGGATGACTACTTGGAAGACTTAGCCAGCGATAAATACATTATTGCCGAGATTCATAAGAGTGCAAAGCGTATCCTTGATGAACAGAGAGACCAGAAGCTTCAAGACCTTATAGGTATTTTGGAAAGAAAGGTCAATGAAACTCCATACAATGATGGCAACCGCAAGGTTATTATATTTACAGCATTTGCAGATACAGCAGATTATTTGTATAGCAGTCTTTCAGAGCATATGAAGGACTTAGGGGTATATTCAGCTTGTGTCACAGGCAAGAGAGTTGTTACTAATAACAGGAATGTTGACAGTGATTTCAATTCAGTATTATGTGCATTTTCGCCAGTATCGAAGATGAAAAAAGAGATTCCAGCAGAAGAGCAAATTGATTTATTGATTGGAACAGATTGTATTTCAGAAGGTCAGAACTTACAGGATTGCGACACTGTAATTAACTTTGATATTCAGTGGAACCCAGTATCTTTGATACAGAGATTTGGTCGTATTGACCGTATAGGAAGTAAGAATACAAATATCCAAATGATAAATTTCTTCCCTAACATGGAGTTGAATGAGTATCTTGGACTTGAAGCACGAGTCAAAGGAAAAATGACAACATTGAATTTGGTATCTACTGGTGATGAAGACGTGCTTACTCCTGAGATGAATGATTTCAATTTCAGAAAGCGTCAGCTTGAACGACTGAAGGATGAAGTTATTGATATAGAGGATGCAAACGACAATATCTCGCTTACCGATTTGAATATGAATGAGTATTTGAATGAGTTGTCGGAATACATTCAAAATGTACCAGAGATTAAGAAAGTTCCCAAAGGTGTGTATTCTGTAACAGATGGAGATAATGCTGGGGTACTATTCTGCTTCAAGCATCGCAACGATGCAAATAAGCCTAAATCTGACAGCTCTTTGTATCCATATTACCTCATATATATGAGAAATAATGGAGAGGTACTCTTTGGAAATGGACAGGCTAGGGAAGTGGTAAAGCAGTTTCGTAAGCTATGCTATGGCAAGAGCAAACCTGTCATGGGACTATTCCAAAAATTCTTTGTACGCACCAATAATGCCAAGGATATGCAGTTCTATTCAGACCTGCTTAATAAAGCGATAAAATCAATCAAGGGCGAAGAGGAGTCAAAGGCTACTCAGCTTATGTTTGATTTTGGAGGATTTAATAATGCCTTTGCTGATGAAACTGCTGATGATTTTGAATTGATTTCATTCTTGGTGGTTGAATAAAAGGCATAAGTATTGGAGGCGATACTGTATGTTTGATTTACCAGATACATATAGGGTAGATGTGAAGGTGGCTTTAAAAGATTTTATTCCAAAGGATTTAAAGCCTAATGACAAAAAAAGAATAAAAGATGCAGTTAAGTCTGTAAGGCTTGATTATCAGATTGCTGGAGAAGAAATTCCATCTGTAAACAATGAAGAGTATCGTTGTCAGGTCATACAGTTTTATGATATTGAAGTGGCTAACATCAAGGATGCAAATTTCCTTGCATCCATTTATCAGAACCTTATAAAACCTTTATGTGTGATTCATATGCATGATACAAATGATGAGGTTTATTCAATGGCAGTAAAGCGACTCAGCCAAACAGACGATATGCAAATTGTGGTAGAACAGACATTGCTTACAGACAAATATATGTTAGGTATTCCAGATAGCAACAGGGATAGATTTATGGCATATATGAATTATTCCACAGTAAAGAATAAGATAGACAAAGTACAGCTTTACAAGGAATGGTTCTATAAGGCATATATGGTTGTTAATGAGAAATCATATATTCATACAGATAAATTGCTTGATGGTAATACTTGGTATGACTCCGACAGGACTGACAGAATTTGCCAGAAATATGTAGAACTGGTAACATCCAGGGGTAAATTAAAAACGGCAGTTACTAATGCTGAGCGAATGAAAATCAATAAAGAGATTAAGAAAGAAGTACAAGAACTTACAGAATGCATATAGTATCAGAAAATATGGAGTAATACATGAAAGTTATTAGACCAAAATATTTAATGCTCAATGGAAAAAATGCATTTCCTAATGTTACATATGAAGATTTTTTAATAGATGTAATAAATTTTTCGCAATATTTTTCCACTAAGCATAGCTTTATGGAACATTTTGTGTTAACTACAGAACAGTCGCATGGAGAAGATGATGCCTATACATCTACTTATCAACTGGATTTTAAGCTTTTAGTTGGTTCAGATGTTATGAGAGCAAGAAATAGAAATATGCCAGAGGTAGATTACAGTCACTCATCGGAAGGATTTATATTTACAAAAACAAAGGAATATGAGGAAGAAGAACCCGATGAAACAATTTTGTTGGATATTGCGCAATTAAAAATAGAGGATTTGAGGAATGAAGTATATACAAATGATAGCATTAAGAGCGTTGTAAAAAATATTAAGAAGTCCAAAAATATATTTATGTATTACCCATATGAATTCATTTTTGGAAATAGATTTGAGTATGCAACGATTATATCAGAGGTTTTGAAAGCATTCAAAACACTTCTGACTTATAGAGATGAATTAGAACTTGGTAAAGATACTTTTTTATGTATAAAAGTTAATGATTATTTTGAAATATATGAGTGGGTAGATAAGAAACTTGTTTATAGAGACAAGGTTAGTGAATATATATCCGCAAATTATCTTGATTTAAAGAGATATTCAGTATACTGAAGAAACGGAGGAAACAAGCTATGAATAACAAGGTACCACAGCGGATTAATGATATCGTTGGAGATAATGTAAAGAAACTTGCTCAGTTATTCCCATCTGCAGTAAAGGATGGAGAGGTTGATTTTGAAGCCTTAAAAGAAGAACTTGGACAGTATGAGGAAGTAGGAAGCGAAAAATATGAGCTTACTTGGGCAGGAAAAAAGAATGCAAAAAAGATTGCTCAGGAAGATGTTATTGGAAGAACACTAAAATTCATTCCAGAGGATAGTAAGGATGCAGATACTACAGAAAATCTCTATATCGAGGGAGATAATCTGGAAGTGTTGAAGTTGCTTAGACAGAATTATTATGGTGCCATCAAGATGGTTTATATAGATCCACCATATAATACTGGAAATGATTTTGTTTATAATGATTCTTTTGAAATGAGTGATAAGGAAATAAAAGAGAACGATGAAAATTTTAGTGACTTTGGAGAAAAATATAGTATCAATTCTGACACACAATCAAGATATCATGCTAATTGGATTAATATGATGTATCCTAGATTAAAAATTGCAAAAGATTTACTTGCTGAAGATGGTATTATTTTTATTAGCATAGATGATTATGAAAGAGATAATTTAGTTAAAATTTGTAATGAAATATTTGGCAATACCTCTTTTAGTGGACCATTTGTTTGGTCATTGCCTAGAGGTATTAATGCTGGATTGATTGCAAGAGCTCATGAGTATATATTGTGTTATACAAAAGGTTTATCAAAGGGAAGAAATTTTAACAGACTTTCTGATGAGGTAGAGTATTCTATAGAAAGATGCAATAAGAAGATAGATTCAAGACATCCAATTTCTGATATAACTTTTAGAAAAGGAATTCGTTATGAAGGAGAGGATAAAATAATTGAAGGAGAGATTGAAGGCTCTGAAAAAATAATCATACATGGAAAAATGTGTTTTAAAGATGGTATATTGGCAGAAGATGTTACGTTATCGGCTGGTTGGACAATGAAGAATATGATATTAGATTGGATGGCTGGAAAAGAAGTGTACGATACTAAAGGACAGAAAATTGTAGAATTTTACTTTAAGGAAAACGGAAGGTTATATTCAAAAAAGGAAATGTCTACGTTATCTATAAAATCGGTACTTAAAGATATACCAGATACTCAAATTGCTAGAACAGAGGTTGAAGATTTGTTGGGAAGCCAAGATATATTTCCATATCCAAAACCTACAGAATTAATTAGAACGTTAATTAAATTGTCAACTAAAGATGATGATGTGATTTTAGATTTTTTCTCAGGTGCAGCAACAACAGCTCATTCATTAATTAAGCAAAATGCAGATGATTTAATGAAAAGAAAATATATTCTTGTTCAATTACCAGAAGCTTGTGATAATAAAACAGAAGCGTATAAATATGGCTATAATAGTATATGTGAAATTGGCAAGGAACGTATTCGTAGAGCAGGAGATAAAATAAAATCAGAGCACCCGGATGCAGATATAGATATTGGCTTTAAAGTATTTAGAACCGCTGATACCAATATCAAATGGAATTCTCTTATGGATATGGGACAGGTAGATATGAACCAACTTGAGTATACACCAGACCTTGTTGATTTTATGCCAGATGCAAATGATGTAGATGTAGTCTATGAGTTAATGCTCCGTCAGCGTGATGTTGCACTATCAGAAACATTAGAGCAGTTATCTGATATTGGCAGTCGTACATATCTCTATGCAAGCAGTTATTTGGTATGCTTGGAAACACAGATTACCGAGGAGCTGGTTGGAAAACTTGCAGAGCTTGACCCATTACCAATCAAATTTATTTTCAGAGATTCAGCGTTCAAGGATGACATTGCGCTGAAAGATGAGACATTCCGAAGATTGAAAGCTCTGATTGAAAAGAATGCTGGAACTAACAAGCCTACATATACAGTAGAATTTATTTAAGGAGGAATGGAATTATGGCAAAGCGTATTACATTCCAATTCGAGGATGACCTTGATTATCAGATGCAGGCAATTCATTCTACTGTAGAATTATTCAGAGGTTTGTCAAGACATGTAGATGGTATTTACAGACCTAATCGTATTCGCAAAGTGGGCGAGGGTGATCCTGTTAGAAATAATGACATTGTTGTTGGTAGCAGGCTATTGGAGAACTTACGAAAAGTACAGCTATCCAATGATTTATTTGCTGATAATGTTCTGGCTGATGGAAATAACTTTACGATTGAAATGGAGACAGGTACTGGTAAGACATATGTGTATCTTCGTACAATTCTTGAGTTGTATCAAGAGTATGGATTTCGTAAATTCATGATAGTAGTTCCATCTATCGCTATCCGTAAGGGGGTAGAGAAATCGATGGAGCAGTTAGCTGACCATTTCAAGAGACTTTACAACATTGATATTGGCAAACACAGTTTTATATATGACAGTAATAATCCAAAGCAGATTAGTTCAAAGTTGGTAGAGAGCAATGATTTATGCATCTGTGTTCTAAATATTCAGGCTTTCAATAAAACCACAAATAAGATTCGACAAGAAGATGAGTATGGTCAGAACCTTTGGGAAGATATCAAATATATCAAGCCGATTGTAATTATTGACGAGCCACAAAAGATTGAAGGTACTGCAAAGAAAAAGTCAAAATCTTTAGTTGCTATTGAAGAGTTAAAGCCACTTTTTACTTTACGTTATTCTGCTACACACAAGCAGTTATACAATCAGATTTATAAGCTGGATTCCTTTGCAGCATATCAGAAGGATTTAGTTAAAAAGATTGTTGTTAAGACAGTCTATGGGGTGATTCCAAAGGATTATCCATATGTCAGATATCTTGCATTTACTTCCGATTTGAAAGCAAAGATTGAGATATTCTCACAGGATCAAGGTGGAACAATCAGATTTAAAAATTTCAATGTAGGTGGTGGAGCATCTCTAGAAGAATTATCGGGTGGTTTATCTCAGTATAAGGATTATCGTATTGCAGAGGAACCTCATAAATTAAAGCCATTGTCAGTTGCTACTAAGGAAGGATTCTTTGGTCTGGAGCTTGGACACAGTAATCATGAGATAGAGAAGAATGAGGCTGTGCGAATTCAAATAAGATTAGCGATACAGAACCATTTTACAAAACAGCTCAACATTATTCGTTCAGGTAGGAAAATCAAGGCTTTGACATTATTCTTTATTGATGCGGTAGATAAGGTGCGTGATGATTCAGCTCCTGATGGAAGAGGCGAGTATCTGCGTATTTTTGATGAAGAGTACAAAAAGTATGTAACGACTCATACGCATGAGCTGGAAATGAATAAAGAGTATTTTCCAGACTACATGAATGTGCAGGCTGTAAGAGAGGGATATTTTGCCAGAGACAAGAAGAATAATGCGGTAGATGTTGAAGGCTGGGATTCATCTGTGGACGATAGCGATGTGAAACTCAAGGCAAAGTCACAAGAAGATATTGATAGAGGTATCAGTCTTATTCTTGAAAAGAAGGATGAACTGATTTCTTTTGAGGAGCCTCTTGCGTTTATTTTTTCACATTCTGCATTGAGAGAAGGATGGGATAATCCAAACGTGTTTACACTTTGTACGTTAAAAGCTGGCGGTTCTGATATTGCTAAAAAACAGGAGATTGGTCGAGGATTAAGATTGCCGGTTGACAACACAGGCAATCGTTGTATTGATCGTAGAATTAATGAATTGACTGTAATAGCAAATGATTATTATGACCATTTTGCATCTGCACTTCAGAAGGATTTCAATGATAATATGCATTTTGTCAAGGATGAGGTTACTGCTGATATTTTGATTGAAACATTAAAATCGGCAGGAATTCCAGAGGAGAAAATCAGTCCTAAACTGGTGGATACACTTAAGGAAGAACTGGTGTCTGTCGGAGTGATGAATACAGACAATGTGCTGAAGGGTTCTTCACAGCAGATAACAAAAACTTTGGATAATATGGTGTTTGTTGATGATACATTGAATGAGCATGCACAACTGATTAAGCAACAGTTCAAGGAACTGATGGTTCAGAAAGGTACCAGAAAGATTGAGATTACAAATGGTGATAATGCTCCATATGATAATGGTGTTAGAGCCTATGTGACGCAAGGTGAATTTGAAAAGATATATCTTGGACTTCGCAAGAACCTTATGCAGCGTTCTATTTATAAATTTAAGATTGACAAGGATGCGTTTATAGATGATTGCATTTCTCGGATTAATCAGTCTTTGTTATACAAGAAAGCAAAGAATGAATACAAGGTTGAAACGGGTAGAGCAAAATTTAATACATCGCAGATGTTTGTAATGGAAGAGTTACCTTATAGCGATAAGGAACTGGAAGTGGAAATTAGTTCTGACCAAAAATCTGATTTTGAAATTGCAAATTTTATAATGTATCATACAATGTTACCTAGACTTGCAATTTTCAAGATTTTGCAGGGAGTTACTAAACGAGAGTTGCTTAATAATCAGGATATTTTGGATGAAGTAACTCAGTTAATCAAAGGAATTCTTAATGATACAAAGGCTTCCAATATTACTTCTTATGAAGTGATAAACGGATATGAATTAGATGAGCGAAATATCTTTGAGCTTGATACCATTACAGAGGCAGATTTCGAGCAGGAATGGAGAGTATTCAAAGCAAAATCTGACAGAAGTTCTGCGATGAATGAATATTACAAGCTTGATAGTGAAGGTGAGTCAAAATTTGCCCATAAGCTGGAGAATAATGAGAATGTTTTACTTTTCACAAAGCTGAAAAAGGGTGGATTTGTAATAGATACACCATATGGTAATTACAGCCCTGACTGGGCGGTAGTATGTCGTAAGGAGGCTTTGAAAGACCCATCAATCGGAATATATTTCATCGTTGAAACAAAAGCAGGTAAGACATGGGCTGACCTGACTGATGTGGAAAAGAATAAGATTCATTGCGGAGAACTTCATTTTAAAGCAGTATCCGATGATACGAAGTTTGACTGGGTAAATGGCTATGAGGATTTTGTAAATAAGTTTGGGGTTGCCGATTCTAATAAGGAGGATTTATAGATATGGCAGATATTAAATATGAAATAGTAGAGCAGATAGGAGTTCTTTCAGAAAGTGCTAAGGGCTGGACTAAAGAACTTAATAGGATTTCATGGAATGGCGGAGAACCTAAGTATGATATTAGGGACTGGGCACCTGAGCATGAGAAAATGGGAAAAGGGGTAACGCTTACTCACGATGAGGCAGAAAAATTGTCTGCCTTACTGAAAGATAATTTGTAATTCAATAAATGAAATAGGAAGGGGTAGTTGTCTAGCGAGCGGTAACTACCTTTTTTGTTTTAATCCGTGTTCTTCTATAGCAATATGAAATATTATTGTAGACACACGAAGAAAGAGATTTTAGCTGAGCAGGGAAATCTTCGGGCAGAGCGTAGCAGTATTTCCAAAGGGTAAGTTTAAGGAAGCCATATTTTTACCAGAAAAGATGAATGGTTTAAGAGCGATACTTTTACCAGAGGAGTCAAGGAGATGTTTACGGAAATTGTTAACAGCCATGTAAAAGATGAATCCGAAAAGCTGTCTGTATTTCAACAGGGCGGTGTGTATCTGGCAATGAAGAAAATTTGAAGAATGTGAGGTACTTATGTAAGGTGTGAGGATTGATTTATCCGCTGTCTTACTTTGCCGGAAGAAGAACCGAGATTTGTTGAAGTATAGAGATAAAGACATTTGCAGTATTTGAAGGAATAACGACAGTATATCTAGATCTTCTGATAGTGGCAGATTGAACAGTTATCTGGCAGATATAGAGGAACATGTATAGGAAATTACAGAACAACTGAAGGCAGACAACGTTTTGGAATGGGTAGGTAAAATGAATAATATACAGGCGTGTGCAAGGGAGATTGTGGATAAAGAGATGCTTTACCAGTGAAAACGGTATGATGGAGAGCAAGTCAGAAATGGCTTGCTTTTCATTTTGCATACGATATAATATTAAGTAAATATGTAACACCTATAGAGTAATAGATATGAACTTGGCAGGGGATGAGTTTTTAACTATTAACTCAAATGATAAGATGGATAAATTGCAAAGTTAAAGTGTAATGCGATAAACATCAAAAAACTAATGATATTCAAGTCTACGTGTAAAAATGTATCAATGTTTGGGAGGTATGCAGTGGGAAATATTATTGGAAGCGTTCTTTCATCACAAGAAGCAGATCAAAATAGAATGTTTATTCGGGAGGCTAAGAAAGCGGCTCAAGAATATGAATGGTTGTATCATTGTGCCCCTGTATCGGCGTTATTAAATATTATTGAACATCGAGAGATGTGGTTATCAAATTTAAAAGAAGTCAATGATAAAGAAGAGGCACAGAGAATAAAGTTGAAGGAGTTTGAGAGAGGATATTATGTTGCTTGTTTTACATATGATTCGAATATTCAAAGCGAGCATTGGAAAGAGTATGGGAAATCTGAAGATAAGGTTTTATTTGGTGTAAAGAAAGAATGGTTTTTAAAAAATGCATTTTTTCTGAACGAAGATCATACGAAAAATGATTGGGATTGTATGCGGATTTTTGAAAATTTTGATGCTTCAATACAGTATCAAATGGAGTCTGCTGGAAAAGGTATTATAGTGCCATCGCCATATTTTATATTTGATTATGGATTTTATAAGGTAGTGTATGATGATGAAATGAAAAAAATGGTAAGTAATGATTGTGATTGGATAGTGGATGGAGTGGAATTACCAGGAAGAGCTATTACGGCATCAGTAGCTGGAATAATTAAATCAACCCATGGTATATGTCACGGATATGGTAAAGAGGATTACGATAAAGATTGGACGCAGGAAAAAGAAATAAGACTTAAGGTGGGGGTAAATACACTGAATAAAACAATTCAAGAAGAAGGGAGGTATTTTCGCCAGTTGGCTGTTCCATTATCGGAAGATGCTTTTTTGGAACTTCCATTGAAGTTTAGTCCAGATATGGCGGAGGTGACAAAGAAAAGATATTTGGCAGAGCTAAAAATGAAATTACCAACTTCAAACATATATGAGATAAATTGAAAGGGGGGGAGAGTTTCTAAAATGAAAAACATGAAAATAGATGCCAATGGAACAGAAATCAGAGTGATGGGCGATGTTATTAATGAAGATGCTTACATTTCGCTCACTGATATTGCAAAATATAAAAATCCAGACAATGCTTTTATCGTGGTAGCAAACTGGATGCGTAATCATTCTACGATTTCATTTTTAGGCTTGTGGGAACAAATTCACAATCCTAATTTTAAACCTATCGAATTCGATAGGTTTAAAGCGGAATCTGGAGATAATGCTTTTACATTGACACCACAGCAGTGGATAAAAGCAACGGATGCAATCGGTATCGTATCAAAATCGGGACGATATGGTGGTACTTATGCTCACACAGATATAGCGTTTGAGTTTGCTTCATGGATTTCGCCGGAATTTAAGCTTTACATCATCAAAGACTATCAGCGATTAAAGAAAGATGAAGCAGATCGGTTAGCGATTGGGTGGGATGTAAAGAGAGAACTTTCAAAAATAAACTATCGTATCCACACAGATGCAGTAAAAGAATTTTTGATAACTCCCACATTATCTCCGCAGGAAATGGCATATACATACGCTTCAGAAGCGGATATTCTAAATATGGCTTTGTTTGGAAAAACAGCAGAACAATGGAGAAATGAAAAAGGAATAAAAGGGAAAACTCCTAATATCAGAGATTTTGCTTCAGCAGAAGAATTGGTTGTGCTTATCAATCTGGAAGATACAAATGCAGACTTGATAAGACAGGAAGTGCCAAAAATTGAACGACTAAAGATATTACGAGAAAAGGCATATCGACAACTTGAAATTCTTAAAAAGAATCAAGAAACGATACAGGTATTGAAACGGAATCTTATTGAAGATACAGGAAAAAACAATTAGAAAACAGATAATGTGATAAATTCTTTGGGGAAGAAGGTGGGATTATATGAAGGTTAATGTTTTTAGAATTGAAAATGACAAAGTTGGCGATTTGACAGTTGAATTGGAAGATAATGGATTTGAATGTGAGGCAGATAATGAAGATAAAAACAGTTATTCGGCATTATATTTGCGAAAAAAACATTCCCAAAATAGAGGCTGGTTGGAATATTATCAGCAGCTATTATCAGAAGAAAAATTTGCATACTACACTGAAAATATAGGCAGTGAATCCGTTTCAGGACTTTTCCTAATACAGAAAAATGATTATTCATATGCATTTTCCTATGGACAGACGCATTTTATTGTTCGTAAATATTGTGATAAAGATTTTGGATTAAATCTTGCAGAACGAATTCTTGATCCACAAGGATTAAAAATGAAACATTCCCAAACATTTACGTCAGCTGGGAAAAAAGATATAACATCGTATCTACAAAATAGAAAGCTTGATGATTCTCGTGATTATGGAGAAGCATTTAGTTATGTAAAATGTAAAACGATAGATAAGGAACTGTGGGGCGAAAGTGCTGATTTTGGTGAATCTGCACGATTTTCTTTTGGAAAAAGTTTTCATTTAAGCCCACTGGAACTTTATCGTTTTACAGATGAGATTGAAAAAGCATTGAAAGCAGAAGTAAATATTAAACTTCCAAGATATCATAAAGTTATTGATAAGAATGTTCTTGATTCTTTAAATGAAGAATTAGATAAACATTTTGGGGATTTTGTTATGGATGTTGATGTTAGTGATTACTGGCTGACAGGAGTTAGTTTTAATTTTTCGAATGATTATAGATATTCACTTAAACTCTTCAAAACGGATTTGTCAGATATTAGTGATACTTTGGATATAAATTATATTCGCGAAGCAATTTCTGATAATAAAGAAAAAATTAAAGGAAAATATAATTCTATCAGGGTAATATTTTATAATGAAAATGACGAAGCTTTATTTTCCAAGAAATTGAAGGAACTATTGCAAATTACGGTGGAGTTTAATGGAAAATATTATGTTTTCTTTCAAAATGAATGGGTTGAGTTTAGTGAATCATATGTTAAATTTATCCAGGAGCAAGTTGATAGTATTAATTTTTATATAAAACAATCTACAAATCAAACGGAAACGGAATTAATTGATTCGTTGGTAGCAAGTGGTAAATATACACAATTACATAAAGACAATGTGTATATTAATGGAAAATATTGCATAGAGAAGGCAGATCTTATGGATGATGAGAGCGTGGTTATGATAAAGGATCAGCATCAACAGGCAGATTTAGTTTATTTGGTAAAACAGGCTACAACATCTTTGAGATTAGCCAATGCGGGAGAAATAGGGGAAAATGTGTTTAATGGACGCAGTGTATGCTTATGGATGTTAGTTAATCGAAAGAGACTAACCAAACTTTCAGACTTTAAATCATTTCACCTGTTGGATGCATTGAATGATTTTAAAAAGGCGGCGGTGGCTTTGAATTTAACACCAGAAATTTGGATTAGTTTGGAAAAATAATTTGTGAAGGAAGGTCGGAAATTTTTATTGTATTTCTAAGCAAATCGCTTATAATTTGAATCGGAACATATTGCTATTATCCATAGTTACGGAGCGAGTGTTATCAACACCGATAACAAACTGATAACATTAGCCCATATAGGCAGGATAATATGGATAGATCAAATAATTAAAAGAAAAGCGAACAAGGCAACAAATAATCTCTAAACAAAATTGATTAGTGATTGTCGAGTTTGAATAGTAAATAGAGCTTCATAAATGGCGTAAATAAGCCATTTATGGGGCTTTTTCTTTTATCGTGATACCTATATGATACCTGTTTTGATAGTGCCACAGATATTAATGAGTACTAAAAAAGAGATATTAGCGGTATTGTTATATGTCATTATATGTCTTGCTTTTGTATTTATTAGAATCTTGAGAAACTCATATTCATATTGGAATTGCTAAAGCAATTATTTAAAAAATATGTTATGATAATAATTAAAAAGAGCTTTTGGACTAAAATAGTTCAAGTAATTATATTTTTAGTCCAAGGTGGAAGAAAAAATGCAGATAAACAGCGTCTTTTCTGCTTAGACTAAAGATAGAATTAGCTCAAGATTGAAGCCAATAAAATGTGGAAGCTATAGGAAGGTGAATGCAATGACGATTGAAGAAATTTTATCAAAGGAAGAAAATCAGACATTTGATAGAAAAAGTTCCGTATGTCGATGAAAAGGGAAGAGAGAATCATGTACTTGTAATGCATATTGATGCAAGTCCACAAGTGCATGCAAATCAGGCAGATGATGTATTCTTAAGAGTTGGTGATAAATCTAAATTACAGACTTTTGAAGAACGCCTTCAGCTTAATTATGACAAGGGAGAACGATACTTTGAAGATAAAGCGGTACCCGATGCTACAATAGATGATATAGATATGGACTTTGTAAGAGAATATACAGATAAGATTGATTATGGGAAAAGTCCATTGGAATATCTCAAAGAAAACAGAGGGTTCATAAAAGAAAAAGATG
>ULWZ01078336.1_pt1 | contig 58141 bp, 45 predicted proteins | sample 1960811 | NCBI WGS metagenome assembly ULWZ01 (sample SAMEA4835825, study PRJEB28245) | human gut metagenome | biome: gut microbiome; material: fecal sample | place: Denmark | collected 2008 | reverse complement strand
CCCCGCCGTATCAGTATATATTATCGGCGCTTTCGTGGCCGGATTCTCTATGTGTATGCTCAATACCGTAGTCAATCCCATGCTCAACTCATTGGGTAAGAACCAAAATCAAGGCAACCAATTCATACAATTCGGCGGTGCATGCAACAGCATCGGCGCCACACTTGCTCCGGTCATCGTAGGCAGCCTCCTGGGCGGCGCCGCCAGCACCATCTCGGCCGCCAACCCGGTATTCTACCTCGCCATGGGCATCTTTGCTGTTGCCTTCATAATTCTATACGTCAGCCGACTGCCCGAACCACACAAGGCCGGTGAAAAGCGTGAAGGCATCAGCATCGCCGGGGCATTCCGCCACCGCAACTTCACCTTCGGCGTCATAGCCATATTCTGCTACGTAGGCATAGAAGTCGGCATCGCCAACTGGACACTGCAATATGTCGAAAACAGCCCCGCAGTCAATTCCAACGCCATGGCTCCCGCAACCATAGCCGGCAGCGTTGCCGGAGTTTACTGGCTTCTCATGCTCGTAGGCCGACTCATCGGCGGCGCAGTAGGCAACCGCATATCCTCTCGCGCCATGCTTACCGTGACATCGGCAATCGCCATATGCCTGCTCGTCATCGGCATATATATGCCTGAGACATCCACCGACTTCTTCGGATTCAACGCCACAGAGCTATCCTTCTTCTCCGTGCAAATCCCGGCCAACGCCATATTCATGATACTCTGCGGCCTATGTACCTCCGTGATGTGGGGCGCAATATTCAACCTCTCCGTTGAAGGCCTCGGCAAATACACCGCCGTCGCCTCCGGATTATTTATGGCCATGGTTTGCGGCGGAGGCATTCTTCCTTTCATTCAGGGCCTTATCGCCAAAGACTGTGGCATCCTTGCCGGATTCTGGCTCACCGTGGCCGCTGCCGCATACATCCTTATGTACGCCCTCGTCCTCTCCCGGCCAAAGAAAGCCTGAACGGCTGTAAAGACACACGCCGCCTGCACTCACGCATAAGCCGCGCCACAAACTTCCTATAAAACACACCCGCCGCCGACAACAACGCCCCACAGGCACATTAGTCGGCGGCGCTTTGTTCCTAAAAATGTTCCAAAGCGAAAAGGAAGCAAAAAAACTTTGCCAAACATAGTTGGAGATTCAAAAAAAACGCTTAACTTCGCACTCGCAAAACAGCCACAGACCCCGGACGCCATCCAAGACAGACATTCGGGACACACCAAGGAGTGGTGCTCGAGTGGTTGAAGAGGCACGCCTGGAAAGCGTGTAAACGTCAAAAGCGTTTCGGGGGTTCGAATCCCCCCCACTCCGCAAAGCGCAATGACTTATCACAAGTCATTGCGTTTTCTTTTTGTAGGCATAGCACGTCCGACCGTCCGTTTCCGCTCTCGGCATACACGGCCGAGACCGGGCAGCCACAGGCCGACAAATGGTTTTAACGCTGCGATACAGCCGATTACATCATTTTGAACTATGTGTATTTTGCCCATTGGATTTAAAGTTGTAAATTTGTACGCATTTTTAAGGCCTAGGAATATAATATCCCGAGGGGCTTTGCGTTATATATATAGCGCATTTTTTAACTAAAATAATGATAATTATCGTTAACTCATGAGATTAACCCATATTGTCGTCGCAGCCGTTGCTACTGCAGCCATGGCTTCATGCTCGACGCCTCGTACCCCCCTAACATATTTTACTGACATAGACTCGGTAGGGCTCAACGCCATCGTGGCACAAGGCGAATACCTGACACGCATCGTCCCGGATGACGAGCTTCTGATTACCGTCACCTCGCAAAATCCGGAAGCCACAGCGGTCTACAACCTCCCGTTAAGCAACCCCGCCGTCAATTCGCAAATCACCAAAGCCACGACACCGCAGCAGATGACCTACCTCGTAGACTCCAAGGGCGACATCACTATGCCGGTCCTCGGCACGCTACACGTAGGCGGACTGACGACCGAACAAATCCAACAATTAGTAACCGAAAAAGTTAGCATCGACGTTGACAATCCGACGGTCATAGTCAAGATGGTCAATTTCCATGTCAATGTAGCCGGCGAAGTACGCACTCCTGGCGTGGTCAATGTCACACGCGAACGTTTCTCGGTGCTTGACGCATTATCCTCGGCCGGAGACCTCACCGAGTATGGCGAACGCAGCAATGTGCTCCTTGTACGCGAAGAAAACGGCAAGCGCACCGCCCACCGCATCAACCTCAACAGCTCGGACATCCTAACCTCCCCTTATTTCTATGTCCAGCAAAACGACTACATATATGTCACGCCCAACAAGATACGCCAAGACAACAGCAAGTATAACCAAAACAATGCATTCAAACTCAGCGTCATCTCCACTATAGTCAGCGCATGTTCAGTGGTTGCCTCGCTGGTGATTGCACTCGCTATCAAGTAACGGCACACAGGCTTATTACGGGTAAGGCGCAGCCTTGCCCCCTTTCACTTTAAACATCTTAAGAAAAAACACCCTCACACCTTTCTCCTCACCGTTCGGTTATGGCAAAAAGCAACCAAAACTCGGAGTTTATAGACATCAAAGGACTGCTGTCAACTTACGCTAAAAAATGGCACTGGTTCCTGATTTCAGTAATAATATGCGGACTCGCAGCCGTCTTGTTTATCAAGATTTCCAAGCCTAAGTATGAAGTCCATGCCAATGTGCTCATATCGCAGGAAGAAGGTAAAGGCATGTCCAGCTTCGGCGGACTGGGTGACATCTTCGGATCAAGCGGTTACGTCGAAGACGAGATATTTGTAATCAACTCGCACTCGGTACTGCGCGATGTGGCTCGCGACTTGGGCACCTATCGCACACACATCGTCAAGACCGGTATACTCTCCAAGGTATTCAAGTACAAGAAATTTCCCGTGGAGGTATATCCCGCACCCGGCATCGTGGACACGCTGCTGACCACCGTGTCCTTTGCCGCAGACGTACGTGCCGATGGTATAGCCGACATCACCGTCAAAGCTGCCGGCAAGAAAATCGCCGAATTCGAAGAGCAAAAACTACCGGCAACACTTAAGACCAAATACGGCTCCTTTGTGGTTGATCGCACCAAAGATTACCCCGCAGGCGAAGACGTCAATACGACAATATATGTCACCGGATATGATGTGGCTGCCGAAAACCTAGCCACCGAAGTCAAGTCCTCCATAGCCTCCAAAAAATCCAACGTCATCGCCCTCAGCATCATCTCCACAGACGAAAAATACGGACGCGACATCCTCAACGCCATCATCGCCCAGTATAACGACCGCGGTATCGCCGAGAAAAACCGTCAGAACGAAAAGACCGCAGCCTTCATCGATCAACGCTTGGCATTGATATCCGACTCGCTCAACGCCTCCGAAGCCGACATCCAAATCTACAAGCAGAGCCAAGGCATCGTCGATGTAAGTTCCGAGACCTCTTACAACATGGGGTTGAAAAGTTCAGCCGAACGAGCACTCATATCGGCCCAGACCGAAAACGAAATCATTCGCATAACTCGCGACTTTCTCCGCGACCCCGAAAAAGCATACGACCTCATACCCACCGGCAGCGAAATTTCGGGCGTAGGCAGCAGCATAGGCACCTACAACCAGTTGATAATGCGTCGCATAAGCCTGCTCACCAATGCCAAGGCCAACAACGTGGCCCTCAAGTCACTCACCGAGCAAATTGACGCTATGCGTGCCAGCATCAACACCAGCCTTGACCGAGCATACCAAAACTCACTAATAGGCGTCCGCGACCTCCAAATCCAGTACAACAAAGCCCAAGGGCACCTCGGCAATGTGCCTACGCAAGAACGCGCTTTCCTCAACCTCAAGCGCCAGCAGGAAGTCAAGCAACAGCTATACCTATTCCTGCTTCAACGCCGCGAAGAGACAGCTATGCTCCTTGCCAACTCCGTACCCAAGGGACAAATAATAGACAACGCCTACACACTCAGCGAACCCGTAGGCATGGGCAAGAAGATGATACTTGCCATAGCCATATTGTTGGGACTCTGCTTCCCGCCGGTAATACTGTATCTCAAGAAGCTGATGCGCAACAAGTTTGAGACACGAGCCGAAGTCGAAGCCCTCACCGAAATACCCGTATTGGGAGAGATGTGCACCGACCATGGCGGCACACAACTTGTGGTAAGCAGCCACGACACCTCGTCAACCAGCGAATTGTTCCGTCTGATACGATCCAACCTCCAATTCATGCTCTCCGCAGCCGATGATAAAGTTATCCTGATGACTTCCACCAGCGCCGGCGAAGGCAAGTCATTCATATCCATCAACCTGGCCGCATCATTAGCATTGCAAAACAAGCGCGTACTCCTCATCGGCATGGACATACGCAACCCACAATTGGCCAAGTACCTGACCCTGGCCCCACACACCGGCGTCACCCAGTATCTGGCCAATCCCTCCATAGCCATAGACGACCTAATCATGCGCGAACCGCTTATGCCTAACCTCGACATCATTACAGCCGGACCCATTCCGCCCAACCCGGGCGAATTGCTCACCGGCGATGCCGTCGACCGACTCTTTGTCGAACTGCGCAAACGCTACGACTACATCATCGTTGACACCGCCCCCGTAGGTATGGTCAGCGATACATTCAACCTTGCACGCATATCCGACGCAACCATATACGTATGCCGTGCCAACTACACCACCCTGCGCGACATCCAGTTCATCAACAGCATATACAACGAAAAACGCCTGCGCAAGATGTCGCTCGTAGTCAACGGCACCGCAGCACATAAGGGCTACGGATACGGATACGGTTCGGACAAGGAGCACAAGAAACACAACCTCTGGCAACGCATCACACGCCGATAAGACACGCTCCGCATACACCATACTGCCAATGTCCGCCAAAGGAGTATATAAATGGAGCGCCATCGACCGCGTATGCAATTCGGTGATAACATTCACCGGAAACATAGTCATGGCGCGACTGCTGACACCCGACGACTTCGGATTGCTGGCTATGGTTGCTATATTCACAGCCATAGCCTACAACCTTAGCGGTTGCGGAATGTCCGACGGACTGATACACAAAGCCAAACCCACCGAACGCGACTACTCCACCGTATTCGTATTCAACGGCGCTTTCGGACTATTCTTTGCCATAGTGTTCTCGGCGGCAGCCCACCCATTGTCGCTGTTCTTCGAACGACCGCAAATCGAAGGCATCATGTACGCCATCGCCGTATGCTTTTTCTTCCAGACTCTCAGCTTCACGCAAGAAACCCGTATGCGCAAGAACCTGGACATGAAGCGTATGTGCATCGTCCGGCTAAGCGCTACCATAACATCTCTTGTTGTAGGCATCGTCCTAATCCTGATGGGATATGGATACTGGGGACTGGTATCCACACATATATTCCTGAGTTTCTTCCTGTTTGTATACTACGTCACCATAAGCCGCTGGATGCCGCGCATAGCGTTCTACCGGGACTCGTTCAAGGAAATGTTCGGCTACGGAATACACTTGATGATAGCATTTGTCACAGTACAAATAGGCCGTAATATCAACACCATGGTCCTTGGCAAATTTATCTCGCCGGCATCTTCCGGCATCTACTCGCAAGGCCAAAAACTCGAAGAAGTACCATACGCCATCACCGAATCGGTATTCAACTGGCCGTTCTTTGCCGTACTGTCCAACGAACAAAACCATACAAAGCGCCAACAACTGTGCCGAGACATGCACGTACGTCTGTGGACACTCAATATTGCCGTCGGCGCCTTCCTCCTACTTGTGTCATGGCCGGCATTCAACGTCTTATACGGCAGTAAATGGGACGCCGCCGTACCGGTGTTCCGCATACTTATAGCATACGGCATAGCCTCCTCCATGAAGTTCTTCTACCAATCTGCGATGAAGGCATACAACCGCACAAAGTTGATGCGCAATCTCACGGTCATAGAAGTTGGACTACAGCTGGCCCTGCTTGCCATATTCTTCCGCCACGGCATAGAAATGGTAGCTCTGACACAGGTCATAGCCGCAATCATAATATGTATTGCACATGCATGGTACTACAAAAAGATTATGGGATTTACTGTCAGGCAAATGCTCGGCGAATTTGTACACTCTGCCTACATCCCCACAATAGCCTTTGCCGGCAGTGCCGCACTGGCAACTCTGTGGTACAACACCCTTCACCCGGTGGCAAACTGCGTGCTACTATGCATAGCATTTGCCGCTGCTTACATCGGCATCTGCGCCATCGTGCGCCCACCATATTACACCGCGGCACTTGACATGATCAAAGCCAAATTATATCGGCGTAATCGCACTAACAACAATATTCAAGCATGACCACAGCGGCAGCGATAGACATACAGGCGACTGCGAGCGACTCTCCGACAAAGAAACCATATCTCCATGTCGAGCGTCGCCATTGGCTCAACGCCCTGATATTTCTGCTGTGCATGTCGATGATGGGGCTACAATTTCCTCCGGCATATCTCTTTGTGCCCGTAATACTTATACGCTCCCTCATCAAAGACCGCTACGATGCAGCCATACAGCTCACCATTTTCTTCGGCGGATACGCTCTTATCGGCGAAGGCACCCTACCTATCAAGACCGACGACATCATGTTTCTGGTCTCTGTCGTGGGAGTCTGCATATACCGCAAGCCGCCGTTGGTACGCAAGGTACTCTTCGGCCTACTATTGTATGCCGCCGCCATAATCATATTGGCCTCCTACTCCGAGGAACGCATGAGCGTACAGATACGTCTGATACGCTACTACTTAGGCTTCATATACTTCATTGTGCCGCTGATGCTCTTTGCCGGACGCGAATTCGACATGGAAGAATTCCTGCGACGACTCTTCCCATACATCATCATCGTCTGCGCTTTCTATGTCTTAGACGGCTTCATTATATGCGGACAGGTTCTAATACCGCGCTCGCCGTTGGGTTTTGAAGGAGCAGATACCTCCAAATACAATGACCTGATACTTTACGGAATAGGCAACTTTCCTCGCAAATACCCCTGGGGGCTTTTCCTTTTTGCTTTGGTCGTTTGGAGCATTGCACGCAAATATCGTTTGCAGTGGTATGTCTGGATTATAATCATTTTGGCATTCCTTTCATCAAAGACTTTTACAATGATTTTTGGCGTGTTGTTTTGCCTTATGGTATTCCAAGCCAAAAAGACTAAGATACTCGGATACGGCATCGCCGCAACCATCCTGCTGGCTGTCGGGTATATGGTAGACTCGACACTTCCGATAAACCCCGTCAACGAAAACTCCACCCTCCGCATCAAGTCCTCCCTGGACCAAATATTCGTCTTGGATGAGTCAGAGGACGACGAGGACATTTCCGAATTCGGGTCGGGTAGACTTGCACAGGCAATGCCCAAGTTTGAGCTAATGTACAAATACGACAAACAGTGGACCGGACTCGGATTTCTGCACCCCGAACTGACAAAAAACACCAAGTATATTATCGAAAACGAATACTATATCGATGTAGAAAAAAGTATTGAAGTCGCCACCGGCATCGAAATTTCGCCCCTGCAAGTATTTCTCACCATAGGCTACATCGGACTTATCATACACCTGTTGTTTTTCATTTGGCTGTACGTGGTGATACGCAAGCTGAAATACAGCCAATTCTATTTATCAGTGATGATATTTGTATTTATCGCAAGCCTCGGAGGTTTCATGGGTTGGAACATGACAACGGGACTGGCAATGATGGGACTGTCTTACGGCGCAGTGCTGCTCGCCAACCGGGAAGAAGTTTGGAAAAGTCAAAACAAAGAATACAGCCGACAAATAGCCCGTCAGAACGACTAACGGACATATACGATACTTCAACACCTTTGGACGGCATTATATCGTCCGATTCAAAACACGGCAAACTTCGGTTCGGACAATAGCAATACCGGACTTGATGCCTGACCGCGAATAGCGTCCACAAAAAAATACGGCACAATACTCATTACGGCATATTCACGACAGCTCAAGAACATATCAAAGCGCAAAATAATAGGCTGAATCAAAAAAAAAGAGTATCTTTGCGGACGCTTTACCCTCAAAGCCCTGTTTTTGCCGTAATTTGATGCCGGCGAAACAGTTTTTATACACTTATTATCGTTAAATATAGCCGAAACTGTTACATTAAGACACTTAAAACAAGATGATTCCCAAGATAATACATCTCTGCTGGCTGTCGGGAGACCCATACCCTACAGACATACAACTATGCCTTGACTCTTGGAAAAAGCACCTTCCGGACTATGAAATCTGGCTTTGGGATACTAAACGATTTGACATTGACTCAACCCGATGGACCCGCCAAGCGTTCGACGCTAAGAAATACGCCTTTGCAGCGGACTATATTCGCTTGTACGCACTATACAATTATGGTGGAATATATCTCGATTCAGACGTCCTTGTATACAAAAGCTTTGACCCTCTACTGTCTCTGTCGTACTTTGTCGGACACGACCAGGCAGGGTGCTTCGAGGCTGCCGTAATTGGTTGCGAACCCGGATGCCAATGGATTAAAGATATTTTGGACTCATACGAGGGCATGCCGTTCATCCGCGAAGACGGAACATACGACATGCTGCCAATGCCATGCCGCTTCCGATTCGTGCTGTCTGGCAAAGGCTACAAATTCTACAAAATCAAGCATTTGGAGGACCTCGATGCATCTCAATACGATATTACGCAAAAGCAAATGTACGTTTTTGACGGCAAGCATTTCAATGGTCGTAATAGTTTGGAAGTGCATCCTACCAAGAAAACATATTGCTCACACAACTACGCCGGTAGTTGGAAAAAACAGGAAAAAAATTTTTTGAAAAGCATACTACCCAAATGGATTATAAAATCAATATACTTCATAGGCTGGAGGACTTGGCGCAAAAAAGAATTCAGTAAGCTTCAAATCCCTTTTGAAAAAAGTCGTAAGCGTTGACAATATGACGCGATGCAATACCACACAGAAGTCATCACAAACTATCATGCCAAATCCACTCCGAATACAAACGGTCAGATATACGGACTAATATGGTATTCTTGCCACCATTGCTAACTATGACAAAGAGCGTCAGCGGCTATTAAGCCGGTACAATTAAACTTGCCCAATCCACTTCCAAATGGCTAAAAAGAAATCAGGCACCATATTTGATAAAGTATTGTTCATCGGACCGGACTTAAAGGGACGAGGAGGTATCGTGTCCGTACTTCAGGCCTACCGCGATGCACTCCCGACATTCCACTTTATCAGCACCAACAGCCGACGTGGACTGATTCCGGGATTGTTTAATTTTGCTCGAACTTTAGTTGCGCTTCCTTTTATCAGACTTTTCAGGCCATACACGACACTTGACATACATGGAGCCAATGGCAAATCATGGACTCGTAAACGCCTAATTATAAACCTCGGGCATATACTCGGCTACAAAATAGTATTTCACATGCATGGAGGTGAATTACGCAAATACGTAGCGGCCAAAGGCACCGAATATTATATGAAATGCTTCAGGAAATGCCGCCACGTTGTCTTTCTGACCGATGCATGGACCAAATATGCCCAACAAGAGTTAGGATGCACCAATGCCGTCACGCTGATGAATATTGTTCCGACACCGACGATGGCCAAACAGCCACGCACCGAAGGAGCGCCTATATCCTTGGTTTATCTTGGCTATATCTACAAAGAAAAAGGTATTTTTGACCTCCTGGATGTCATTGCAAGCAATCGTGACAGATGGCTCGGACACCTGACCTTGACAATAGGCGGCCAATGGAACGAAGATCGCGTCCTAAACTTTATCAAAGACAACGACCTTGGCGGAATTGTCAAGTTTGTAGGCTGGGTATCCGGAGATGACAAAGCAACGATATTATCCAAGACGGATATTCTTATACTGCCTTCCTATTATGAGGGCCTTCCCATTTCCATTCTCGAAGCAATGTCCTACGCAATGCCGGTCATAACTACTCCGGTAGGCGGCATACCCGAAGTGGTCACAGACGGCGTCGAAGGAACACTATTCACTCCGGGAGATAAAGCCGCGATGACTCGTGCCATAGACAGATACATAGAATGCCCCGGACTGATTATCAAACAGGGAAATGCCGGATGGGAAAAATCAAAACTATTTTCGCCGGAACACATAGTAAATCGGCTATCACAGATTCTCGAATAACGCCAAAATACGCATACAATGTCCAAGACACATATAGCAGATATCCTAAAAACCGGTATTACCGGCCTGCCAAATTGGGTTAATATTCCATTACTATATCTAAATCCTTTGAGGGAAGGCGTATACGGCCGGGCTTACCGCAAATTCAAATCTAATATGCCCAATCTGGACCCGGATAGGATGCTTATAGATATGACAAACTATGCCATTAAAAACGTTCCGTTTTACCGAAAACGCTATAAGGGTTTAGTTATCTCCGGTATTGATCAATTCAAACGCGAAATAGGTTTCATATCTCGTAAAGACATCGATGCAAACTGGGATGATTTTGTCGCCGATGGTTGCGACTTAAAAAAAACAGTTTTTAAGACAACAAGCGGGACCTCCGGCGTTCCACTCCGTATGCTTATTCCCGCCAACCGATACGTCCAAGAAATGGCTTTTGTCAATAATATTTGGCATAGATGCGGATGGAACTTTGATATTAAAGCCACTATTCGCGGAGCAGAAATGAACGGCAATCAAATATACTGCGTTAATCCGGTTACGCGCGAATTCATATTTGACTCTCACCGGCTTTGTCCGAAGTATGCTGCAGATATAGTACACATTATGCAAAGGCATAATGTGCATACAATATATTCATACCCGTCTGTAGCATGTAATTTTCTGAAACTATGCCGAGACCAAGGCATTGACACCTCATTCATCAAATACGCATTGTTGTCTTCCGAAGCCGTAACAAAAGATCAATACGTATTTTTGACCAAAACCAACGGCATCTCAATCTCCTTTACATATGGACATACAGAGAAACTATTGCTGGCCGGTAACATCAATGGCACGACATTAAAACTCGAACAAGCATACGGCTACGCCGAGCTTATAGACGAAAATGGCAATGACATAAGCACCCCCGGCGGTTACGGCGAATTGACGGGCTCTACGTTGTATAATTTCTATTTCCCTTTGCTTCGCTATCGTACAGACGACTACGCATCCCTTGACCACATCGAAAAATCCCCCTATGGGTACGACGAAATGTATTTGTCAAGCATCGATGGACGTCACGCTTTCAACACTCTACTTCGAGCGGATGGTACTTCGACAACCGAAACAGCGATAATTCTTTCTGACGATTTTTACACTCATATTGAGGGCCTGCAGTACATCCAAAAAAAATCAGGATATGTAACAGTTTGCGTCATTCCCGGAAAGGGCTATACAGAAGACGATGCCCGATATTTATTTGAGCAAACGGCACATGTTATGGGCGGGCCCCAATTTGTGGAGATTAAAGAGGTTACCGAAATCCAAATGTTGCCGAACGGAAAATTCCTTCCCGTATTGAACTACATTCTCAATCCGGTTCTCACACAAAGACATTCATAAGTTCGGGCGCTAATTATCGAAATTCGCAACGATATCCTCTAATGAAACTACAACTTCAACCAACGGCAACACTCACATACCGCAAAGCCGAAAAAACAAAAATCACTGGACTTAACGTTCTTAAATTGCTATGCGCTTTTTTTGTTGTTCATGCCCATGTAGACTGCCTCTACACCGATTGGGTATACAGCATAGTCCGCATTGCAGTCCCTATCTTTTTTATGATTTCCGGGTATTTTTTGTGTGATGACTCCGGTGTCATTCAAACCGGGCACATCAAAAAAATAATCAAGCACATGATTCCCGTCATCATCTTTGTCAACCTCATATACTTTTTATATTCTCTCATTCCCGAACCCTACGGCCACTTATGCAAACTTGATCAGTTGTCAAGCCCGGGCACATGGGTGCTACTGATATACCCCGGTTCATCATTCTTTCACCCCGGCTGGTATCTAAATGCCTACATCATCGCGCTATGCGTTATCGCCTTATTGGTAAAGCTGCACTGCGACAAGCTTTTGTATGTTTGGATATTTATAGGGCTGTTTATTAACTTCGCCTTCGGGGCATTAGCCTTCACTTGGTTAGACAACGCTAATGCAGCATTCCTCGGCATCGAGTATTCAAAAATATCTCTTATTCTCAACCGCAACTTCTACACAATAGCCCTACCCTTCATCGCTATGGGGCTTTTCGTAAGACGAAACCAAAAGCATCTTGCACGCATGGCCGCGTCCAAGTATATGTACGTCGCTGTTGTACTGTTGTTAGTTGCCGGAGTAGCCGAGCACATGTGGCAGAAAAGCATAAATCCGGCAATATTCAGCACACACTTATTCACGCCGCTTGCAGCCATGTCACTCTTCCTGTTCGCTCTTCCACGCTTCAAAGCGAACCGATGGCAGACCGCCGCAAACTATGGTCAGCGCTACTCGGCAAGCATATACTACTGGCACCTTTTGGTAAACTACATTATACTGGAATCATTGCTACAACCATTGGCTCCAACATTCTTTAGCGACTGGGGCGCACCTATATGCTGCATACTATCTTTATTGCTGGCGATGTTTATCTATCACTCCAAACAGAAGTACAAGACCATACCTTCCTGGATGGGTTAACCTAAATCCGCACATATAAAACGTTGCCAAAAAACGCACGAATACAATCACGGCTGCTTTTGGCAACGTTTTTGCTATAAGATGGTGGTGACACAAAACTACGAATATGGAAAAGAACAAATATAATAAAAGCGAAAAAACCAACAACAAACAGCAGCATAACACAGCCGACGAAGCAGTGGAACAAGAAGCCTCGCAGACGCAGGACGAGGCTGCAACCGAAGGCGAAAGCACTGACGTCAAGGCAGATGCAGAGCCTGAAGAAGAATTGAGCGAAGTAGACAAGCTCAAGAAAGAACTGGAAGAAACTCGTGACCAACTCGAAAAAGAGAAAAAAGAATACCTGTTCCTGATGGCAGACTTTGACAATTTCCGCAAACGCACCATACGCGAACGCAGCGAATTAATCAAAAACGCCGCCGAAAAAACCCTCAAAGACCTGCTGCCCATAGTCGATGACTTTGAGCGCGGACTCGAAGCATCCAAAGACGCTGCCGAAGCAAAGGCCATACACGATGGCATGGAGTTGATATACAACAAGCTGATAAAACATCTCGGCGACAACGGAGTCAAGGCTATGGAGTCTACCGGCGCCGATTTCAATGCCGACATCCATGAGGCCATAGCCACCATTCCCGCCACGGACGAATCTCAAAAAGGCAAAGTCATCGATACAACACAAAAAGGCTATACAATCAACGACAAAGTACTACGCCACGCCAAAGTCGTCGTAGCACAATAACTTTCCGGACGCACACGAGCATCCAATTGCACAACACAAAACAATGGATAAAAGAGACTACTACGAAGTACTTGGCGTGAGCAAGACTGCCACACCGGACGAGATCAAAAAGGCATACCGCACACTCGCCATCAAGTACCATCCCGACCGCCACCAAAGCGACCCCGAAGACAAGAAAAAGGAAGCCGAGGAGAAGTTCAAGGAGGCAGCCGAGGCTTACGACGTGCTCAGCGACCCGGACAAGCGCCAGAAGTACGACCAATTCGGCCACAGCATGGGCCCGCAAGGATTCGGCGGTGGCGCAGGCGGATTCTACCACGCCGGCGGTATGTCTATGGACGACATATTCGCACAATTCGGCGACATATTCGGCGGACGTATGCACTTCGGCGGCAACGCCGGCACACGTGCTCGCCGCAGCGTCAACCGCGGCTCGGATTTGCGCATACGCGTCAAACTGACACTCGAGGACATCGCCAAGGGCGTTACAAAGACACTGAAGATACCTACAGACGTCAAATGCGACCACTGCAACGGAACCGGAGCCAAGGACGGCACAGCCACCGCCGGGTGCCAGGCATGCCACGGCACAGGCGTGGTCACTCGCGTCCAGCAGACCATACTCGGAGCCATGCAGACACAGACTACTTGTCCAAACTGCCACGGCTCGGGCAAGGTCATCACCGAAAAATGCCCTTACTGCCACGGCACAGGCGTACAACGCCAAGATCGCCAAGTGACATTCTCCATACCCGCCGGCGTCACCGACGAGATGGTCCTGACACTGCGCGGCGAAGGCAACGCCCCTCAGAACGGCGGTGTCAACGGCGACCTGCTCGTAGTCATTGAGGAACTGAAGCACCCGGAGCTGATACGCGATGGCAACGACGTAATATACAACCTAATGCTTGATCTTCCCACGGCCATACTCGGCGGCAGCGTCGAAGTGCCCACTATCAACGGACGCGCACGCCTGAAAATCGCCCCCGGCACCCAGCCCGGCAAAATCCTGCGTATGCGCGGAAAAGGCCTTCCCGAATATGACAGCCGCAACGTGGGCGATGAGCTTATCAACGTGATGGTATACATCCCCGAGACACTTACGGCTGACGAGAAAGCCGCCATCGAAAAGCTCCAAGGCTCGGCCAACTTCAAGCCCTCCGAGGAAGACAAGCAACGATTGTTTTCCAAATTCAAACACATCTTTGAAGACTAAGTTCCACATTGGAACTATATAAATATGAGCATATACAGCTCGCATGACGCCCCCGTATGCGGACGGTTTGCCCCGTCGCCTACGGGGCGCATGCATTTAGGCAATATCTATACAGCCGTACTCTCCTGCTACTATGCTCGCCGCAAAGGCGGTCGATGGATACTGCGAATCGAGGACTTGGACCCGCAACGGTCGCGATCCGAATACGCAGACATCCTTATGGACGACCTGCAATGGCTGGGCTTACAATGGGACGGCGAACCGCAATACCAAAGCCGGAGGCACGACATCTACGCCAAGGCACTTAGCCGGCTGTCCGCCCTCGGTCTCGTCTATCCCTGCCGATGCACCCGCGCCGACATTATGACCACCCAAGCGCCGCACCAAAGCGACGGCCACATCGTTTATACCGGCACCTGTCGGCCGAGCACGCCGGTACACGATGCTGCATCTATATCCGAGACACTGCGCATGATGGTACCGCCCTACCCTAATTTTTTGCACAAGAACGGAGACACAAACATCGCCTTCGATGATGTGATACACGGCCATTTGAACGTAAATCTTGCCAACACCTGCGGCGACTTTGTGCTACGGCGGCGCGACGGCGCATGGGCTTACCAATTGGCCGTAGCCGTAGATGATGCCCTGATGGGCGTAACCCAAGTAGTGCGTGGCGAAGATTTGCTGCTGTCCACCGCCGTACAACGATACATCCAAGGCATATTGGGTCTGCCTATGCCATCGGAATACATACACCTGCCGCTGCTGTGCAACCAAGCAGGGCAACGACTGTCCAAGCGCGACGGAGCCATGGCTATGGATCAACTGCGACTGCAGAATACGCCCGAGCAAATCATTGGGATGATATGCCTGCACGCCGGACTGGAGACGGAAGAAGTGCTAACTGTTATACAACGCACACAGTAAAATCACTGCACAAAAAGCAAGCATACCGTCCGCTATACAATCTTACTTCTGCCGACCTCGCTCGTATTGTTCGTCTACAATTGTCGCCGTCGGCACACCATCAATCCAACGCCGCAAAGTGGGTACATCCAAGCTGTCCGTTTGCGAATAATAATCGCCCAAACGCAGTCCTATGACGTAGGCTATGGGCGCGTCAAACATCGCTTCGCGACCGCTGTACGATGCCACCTCCGTAAGTTCGGAAGCCCAATTATCCAAATCGGTGGCCGCCTTGGCTCTCAGCTTTACAGATTTGTCTTGACGACAACGTTCCATCTTACGCCAAAAGTACAGCCAATCGCGAGACAACGGATTGAGGAACAACAGCGTTCCGCCATCTACATAGTATCGGAAAATGCGCTTCATCTGCGGTTCGGACACCGTGTCCATCAGTCCGCGCGGTATAACCACAGCCTTAATAGATGAATCTATCGAGCGAACACATCGAAAGTCGCCGAGCAACGACTCTTCATCATCGTTAAAATTCGATGCAGGCACGCACAAAGTCGGGACAGAATCCGTAGCGGCACTGTCGGACTGAATACCCTTTTGATTATCACTTTTGCTTTTGGTGGTACACGCGGCTACAGCCCACAAGATTCCGACAAACGCGATTGCCGGATATTTGCATCGTAAATTCATATCACTTTAAGTTTTTTCAGTTGTACATAGCAATCGTGCACGGCACGTACATCGGCCGCCCCGTTGTGAGCGTTCTCTAATTCGTGTCCGAAAAGAATGTAATACAATTCGGACAACCTCGGCCACTTGTAGACATACACAGGATGCGGTATAGCGCAAAACGCCGTAGACATCTTCATCGTGCACACCATAGGCATATCGTCAAGCATGTCAGGCAGTCCCAATCGACGACACTCGGCGCCGATGACATTGCGATCAAACCAAATATTATGTCCCACCAAACGGACACACCCCTTAGCATCAGCGGCAAGAGCTTCAAGCGCCTCGGACAACTCAACGCCTTCGCGCAAAGCCGTTGCAGTGTCTATGCCGTGAATATCGACAACTTCCTCAGGAATTATAAAACCGCGTGGACACACTATCATATCGCCATCGTGCACTATCGTGCCCGACCCGTCTACTACAAGCCAACTGAGGCGCACCATACGCGGCCAATTCTCGGGACACTCGGTACACGACACTTCGCTGTTGAGCGCCAGTCCCGTAGTCTCGACATCGACCATCAGTACCATCCCATCGCGATTGGGTGCACCATACGTCGTCTCGCCATCACAGACAACGGCGTCCGTATCCTCCTCCGCGCCGTCATACACCCTCGACTGCGGCACACGTCGTACCGACCCGGCAGCAAACATTCCGAATCCGGGCGCGGCATACGTCTCGTACGAACCCACGGATGCGGAACGATGGCGGCATCGATGCCACCGACGACATATCACAACAATGGCAAGGCATACAAGCGTGATACCCAACACTATTGTATATACCATGTCCTGTTCCATAGCGGACTTTTCTTGGAGTAATACAGCACTTTGGCTGCTGAACAATTAAGTACCAAAAGACAAAGAGAGCCGTCATCGCATGGTGACAGCTCTCTGTATTCGGCGAGTAGCGAATTCGGGAATCGAACCCGAGTCTCCACCTTGAGAGGGTGGCGTGCTAGGCCACTACACTAAATCGCCGTGGTTTTATGACGCAAAGGTACGGCTTTTTCGCGATACAGCAAGAAACAAATGCGTTTTTCGCCCAGTTTTAAGATTTTTTTTGAAAAACCGAAGCTCCAATAGCCGTGTACTTCCATCGGCAATAACGGCAATATAAATATTGCATCAGGCTTCGTACAACTTCATTGCCGCTCATTGCCACTACATATTTGGCCGTATGCCACTTTCTACGTACCTTTGCAAAGCCTGATAGGCTCACTGTATACAGGCACAAAATCGCACAAAACACATGGACAAGCAATACCCCGAAGGGCTGGTGGAAGCCCTGACCACACTGCGCGACTACTGCGCCCGGAACGACTATAAAGGCTGGGACCCCTACGACGGCCTCAACTCGCGCGTATTCCGCGCAATCCCACTGATAGGTCGCAGCGCAATCATACGCCTGTGCTGGATACAGCTTTTCAAGCGCTCGCCGCTGAACCTGCGTCCTCTTCTGCTTGTCCCCAAACAGCACAACGCCAAGGGTGTAGCTCTGGCCGTACAAGCGCATTGCGAGATGTTCCATGCAGTCGAGGCCGACCCGCCATTGGCCGAAGTTCTCGGCACGCAGGATACACTCAAAGCTGAAATTAGTCGTTTGTCTCAGCTGCTTGTCTCGCTGGCTACACCCGGATTCAGCGGTCCTGCATGGGGCTACAATTTTCCATGGCAATGCCGCCGTGAATTTCTCTTTCCGGCCGGACAACCCACAGTTGTCGCCACCAATTTTGCCGTATGGGCGCTACTTGATGCCTACGACATCACCGGCGATGAAACACTGAAAGACACCGCCTGCGCCGCCGCACGCTTCGTTACCGAAGACTTACGCCGTACGCCGCACGCCGGCGGAGTCATTTTGTCCTACTCGGCCATGCCGGGCAATGATACCATATACAATGCCTCGCTACTGGGTTCGCGTCTGCTCACGCGCATATACACCTACACCAAGGACGACAGCCTCCTCGACCTGGCCCGACAATCACTGAAAGCCTGCGCCGCCGAGCAGCGCCCCGACGGCTCGTGGACTTACGGACTGAAGCCCGTCACCGGATGGATAGACTCTTTCCATACGGGCTACAACCTTGACGCATACGCCGATTACGCGCGACTGACCAACGACCATACCTACGATGAAGTGCTGCGGCACGGCCTCGAGTACTACACCACCACATTCTTCGATGCTTCGGATGGCACTCCCTCGTACTATCACGACAAGCGCTATCCCATCGATATCCATTGCCCCGGACAACTCCCCGTAACGCTTGATACAACAAATAGTTATGACAGATATCGACCGCTTGCATTGAAAGTCCTTCGCTGGACGCTGGACAATATGCGCCAAAACAACGGCACCTTCATGTATCAGAAAAAACCCGGCATATCATCGCGCATCCCGTATATGCGGTGGTCGCTCGCCTTCGAGTTGCGATCGCTGGCCGTAACCCTACGCCGCGAGGCTCAGCGCCGGGCCGAAGCCAAGGGCTAAGCCACCCCCTCAATACCGAGGCACGCCATACATCGCAAAGACGACAACAAGACGACGCTCCCCTCAACCGATTCTTTTTGTGCCCCCGAACACAATTCTTCCGAGTACATACTGCGAAAAAGCGGCAAGACAATATCACTATTTGCGGAAATTTCAGTACCTTTGCACGATAAAAACCACCGGGTCGAACGACACGCCCGGTCTAAATACATTTCTCAGCAATGAAGCAACGCATAGAGAACCTCAGCAAAGAAATACAGGCACTGACAGCCTCCACCCCGGCAGAGGTAGAGGAACTGCGCATCAAATACCTCAGCAAAAAAGGCCTAATCGCCTCGCTTTTCAACGACTTCCGCACCGTCCCCGCCGACCAGAAGAAGGAGATGGGACAGTTGCTCAACCGGCTCAAAGACCTCGCGACAGACACCATCAACGGCCTTCGCGATGCGCTGTCATCCAAAGACGAACTACCGGCAGGCCTTGACCTGACGCGCACACCTTCGCCCATCCCCATGGGCACGCGCCACCCGCTGAGCCTCGTCCGCGAAGAAATCGTTGACATCTTCCGCCGACTGGGCTTCACCATAGCCGAAGGCCCGGAAATCGAAGACGATTGGCACGTATTTTCTTCACTGAACTTTGCGCCCGACCACCCTGCTCGCGACATGCAGGACACATTCTTCATACAGCGTAGTCCCGATGTGCTGCTTCGCACGCACACATCATCGGTGCAGACTCGCGTAATGGAGCATACACAGCCACCTATCCGCATCATCTGCCCCGGTCGCGTCTACCGCAACGAGGCTATCTCAGCACGCGCCCACTGCTTCTTCCACCAAGTAGAGGCATTGTATGTGGACAAAGGCGTCAGCTTTGCAGATTTGCGACAGACACTGCTGTACTTCGCCCGCGAAATGTTCGGCGCCGACACCAAGATACGCTTGCGCCCCAGCTACTTCCCCTTCACCGAGCCATCTGCCGAGATGGATATTAGCTGTGACCTGTGCGGAGGCAAGGGCTGCGGTTTCTGCAAAGGCAGTGGATGGGTCGAAATCCTCGGCTGCGGTATGGTGGATCCAAACGTCCTCGAAGCCTGCGGCATAGACTCAAAGGAATACACCGGCTTCGCTTTGGGCATGGGCATAGAACGCATCACCAACCTCAAATACCGCGTCAAGGATCTGCGCATGTTCTCCGAAAACGACACGCGTTTCCTGGACGAATTTGCCGGCGCTCACTGATACGCCCGTCCTGTCCATGCCGACTGCCGCGCAACTCCTGCTACAACCTGCGGTATGATGCTCTGCGGAGTCGACGATTCAATGACCCTTCCAATTCCACTCGTATTTTTCTCCGGCATCTGACACCATGTTACACTGCTTGTTAGTTTTTCTCGGAGGTGGCATAGGCTCATTATGCCGCTACGGAATACAGCATATCGGCATCAGTGGAGCCTCATTCCTCTATACGCTGACGGCCAACATCTCGGGCTGTCTCGCCATAGGAATAATATGGGCATTACTGGATGCATGGCATGCGGACAAAGCTTGGAACTTACTGTTAATCACCGGACTTTTAGGCGGGTATACCACTTTCTCGGCTTTTTCTTTAGACGTTGTGCAGCTTATTCAAGCAGGCAAAGCACTCACTGCCGCCGCATATGTAGCTGCAAGCGTGCTCGGCGGTCCGGCCGCATGCGGCATAGGGCTATATGCCACCCAACGCATAATACGCATTTTCGCATGACCATAGACGAAAAATACAGCCAAGTACTCGAAAGACTAAGCCGCGAAATTCCGATGCCGGAAACCGAGCTCCATTATACCAACGGCTACCAGCTGCTTACGGCCGTAATATTGTCGGCCCAATGCACCGACAAACGCATAAATATGGTTACGCCGGCGCTCTTTGCCGCCTACCCCACGGCCAAAGACTTGGCCGCGGCGGACACCGCCGAAATATACGAATACATCAAATCGGTATCCTATCCCAACAACAAGGCCAAGGCATTATCCGGAATGGCCAAGGCGCTCACCCAACGCTTCGGAGGCAACGTCCCTGACAATATGGACGACCTGCTCGACATCCCGGGCGTAGGTCGCAAGACAGCCAACGTCATCCTGGCCGTCCTCTACGGACAGGCCGCCATGGCGGTGGATACCCATGTATTCCGCGTAAGCAACCGTATAGGGCTGACCGACAACTCACGTACCCCAATCGAAACAGAGCGCACACTCATGCAGCATATCCCGGCACACCTTGTGCCGAAAGCCCACCACTGGCTCATATTACATGGTCGATACGTATGCAAGGCTCGACGCCCGGACTGTGAGCATTGCTATCTCACCGATTTGTGCAAAAGCTACGCGCACACACACCGAATACAAGGCACAAACAACAGCTAAACCGCACACCATGGAACCCGTAGAGGAAACCACCTTCATCGTCATCATCGAAATCCTGGGAACAATATCATTCGCAATCTCAGGCATCCGATTGGCAGCCGCCAAAAATTTCGACTGGTTCGGCGCATACGTCATAGGCTTGGTCACGGCCATAGGCGGCGGAACACTACGCGACGTCTTAATCCAGGCGCCGGTATTCTGGATGGTGTCCTGGCATTACTTGGCCGTCACCGGGTTGTCACTACTTACGGTGCTGTTATTCAAGAGGACCCTTGTCGGCGGATTCCGAACACTATTCCTATTTGACGCCATAGGTCTTGCCCTATTTGTGGTCATAGGAATCGAAAAATCACTCACTTACAACTATCCTATGTGGGTGGCCATCACCATGGGCATAATCACCGGGTCTTTTGGCGGCGTATGCCGCGACATACTCATCAACGAGGTTCCGTTGTTTTTCCGCAAGGATATATACGCTACCGCCTGTCTTGCCGGTGGGATAGTATATTGGCTGATATGGCTGATCGGAATGCCTTCCATAGTTGCACAGGTGCTTTGCGCCGCCACCGTCATCGGCCTGCGCATACTTGCCTTCAAATACAATTGGTCTCTGCCCGCGCTCAAGGTCAAGCCCGAAAACATGCCCAAGGACGACAACCTCGGCACCGGAGACTCATCCCTAAAATCCGATAACAATGACAATTAACCACGACAAACCCCTTATACAGCTGGCCAAATACGCCATTGTAGGCGTTATGAATACGCTTCTTACTCTGGCCGTTATATTTATATGCAAGTCGCTACTGGGGGTCAACCCATACATATCCAATGCATTAGGCTACATCGTAGGACTCATCAACTCCTTCCTTTGGAACCGCTCATGGGTATTCCGCCGCCGCGACGGCAAGCTGTCTCGTCAAGCAATATTGTTCCTCATCGGATTTGCCGTATGCTACGGACTGCAATTCTTCACCGTTTGGAGCCTGAACCAGTCCCCATTCGGCGAAATCGAAATACGAATCTCGAGCTTCACCCTTTCGGGCTACGGCATAGCAACGCTCATAGGCAACGTGGTATACACCGCCTGCAACTTCATATTCAACAGACTGTTTACCTTCAGCCGCCGCAAATAATACGGTTGCCGAACATATCAAAAAAAGCCATACTATGCAACAAATCATCAAGAAACACCTGACACTCCTATTGGTACTCTTAGCCTCGATGGCGACTTTCACGTCCTGCGATGACGATGAAGGATATGCCATTGACGTACGCGACCTCCCCTCACAGGCTTGGGACTTTTTGGATTACTATTATTATGACATTCCGGTAGTCGAAGCATTCTACTACGGCAGCGGTTCGGACGGATACTATCGCGTCAACCTCGCCGACGGTACCGGCATCGGCTTCGATGCATGGGGCAAATGGTACTTCGTATCCGCCCCTTGGGACTCAAGCGTCCCGGCAGGCATAATCCCGCCGCGCATAATCAATTTTGTAGGATACTACTATCCTTACGAGGCCATTGTCAGTATCACCATCACCGGATACGGATATGACATCATCTTATCCAATGGCACGGAACTATCCTTCGACCACTACGGCGAGGTTTATGATTAGCCCCAGCCACCCGCTCACTTCGGACAAGCAAAGCACAAAATACATACGGCATACAACCCTATACCCGGACATCTGCCGTATTTACTCGTCTTTATGTCGTTGTTTATGCTGTTATGGCCTTAACCGGCATAAAATGCCGAATCTATCGCGCCGACTTCTCAAAGCCAACCTGACGTGTGAAAGCCTCGTCAAAGCATATCAGTGTCTCGGTCTGCGAGGCAAATTGTGCGTGCACATTGGACTGCAAAAGCTGGTACAAGTGTTCGTTATCTCGAGCCATAATACGTATTAACAGGTCATAACGCCCGGACGTCACATTGCAGCTCACCACCTCTGGAATGGCACGCAGTATCTCGATAGCCTCGCGAATCTTGGATGGTTCCATGAGATGGATACCCACAAATGCCGACAACTTGTAACCCAAAGCCTCGGGATTGACCACACAATCCCAGCGGCGTATTACACCATTGGCCACAAGTCGTTTAATACGTTGATGAATAGCAGCACCCGAAAGATCGCACACGCGTGCTATTTCTTGAAACGATTCACGAGCATTGGTTGCAAGAAGTCCCAAAATCTTCAAATCCAAATTGTCAAATTGTCTTTCCATGAAAGAAAATATTCTGAAAGTAGTAAAAGGTTTGTGCAAAATGCAGCTGTAACTGATGTGTCGATAATTGTATTGCAAATATCGAAACTTATCCGCAAACCACAAACACCCCTTCGCAGATTTTGCGCAATTCTTTGCATTTACACGCCAAATTAAGCATATTTTAACAACTATCTCTCCCCATTCCGGGTCTACGACGCGACATCGGTGTCAGTTAAAAACTTAAAAATCCGAGATAGAGACGACATACCGGACAACGAATGCCAACACCATCACACGACATTCACGAGAAAAAAAATCAGATTTCAGCGAAAATGTTCGTCAAAACCAAAAATGATTTACTAATTTCGCATTGTCATTTGATGGACATACGCGACCATGGTCGCGCCACGACGACTTAACAATTCGTAACCTATAGACTTAAGTATATGATTTTCAACTTTCGCTTAGTTTCGGACGAAGTAGACAACTTCAAGAGAGAAATCGAGATAGACGCCGACGACACCTTCCTCGACCTCCGCAACGCTATTTGCGATGCTGTACAATATGACCGCTCGGAAATGTGCTCATTCTTCCTGTGCGATGACAGCTGGGAAAAAGAAAAAGAAATCACTTTGGAAGACATGGGCACAGACAGCGACGAGGACACCTACCTGATGGACGAATGCATACTCAGCGACTACCTGGACGACGAAGGCCAAAAACTGATGTTCGTATTCGACTACATGACCGACCGTGCCTTCTTCCTACAGCTCAAAAAAATCATAACCGGCAAATCACTCAAAGACCCGGTATGCACCCTGTCTATGGGCAAAGCCCCGGACCAGCACATCGACATGAAACGCTTCGAAGCCGAAATCGATGCTAAAGCAGCAAAGCAGGCATCCCTCGAAGATTTCGGCGAGGACTTCGATGAAGACGGCTACAACGAAGACGAATTCGACCCGGAAAGTTTCTCAGACCTCACCTTTGACGAACATTGACAACACACAAAGGCTCAGCCTTGCAAAGTCCGACAGCTCCACGCTGCCGGACTTTTACTTTTTTTGAATGCTATGTCTCTGTATTTTAACGTATTTTATATGTGTTATACCAACTTTTAGCTTTATCTTTGTCGTATATATGCATGCCAATGTATTATTGCGACTTTAGCAACGCACAAAAGCTTGCAGCTCAAAATATTACCCAATAGATAGCCAATATTCGACGTATAACCGCATCAAACGTTTGCACATGAAAAATTTTACCATTGCCCTATTGACCGCCGCGTCTTTAGCCACGACGTGCTACGCCGAGACTGTCACACTTAAAGGCGCCGAGTACCAAATCACGACTCTGCAAGACCGCGAGCTGGGTCCGGGCGTACGCTATACACGAATACGCATACCGGAATATCCTCTCAATGTCAACATCTTGCGCATAGATGCATCAAATCCCTACAACAGCATCGAGACTACTCAAGCCTCTGACAAACTCTATGGTACCGAGGCCCTGGTAAACGCCGCCAAGAGACAAACTTCAACCGGACATGTTGCGCTGGCGGGCGCAAATGCCAACTTTTGGTGCGTAAACGGACAGCCTCCTTTCAGCGACGAACTCGTAGGGTTGACGTATAACGGCAACCTCCGCAATGGCAAGATTATCTCCGAGACAAACATGCACGCCGACCAATGGAACGGTGGATACAAACACACCGGTATCGTGGGCATAACTCCCGAAGGCTCCGTGCACAGCGGCAACTATTTCTCTTGGGCCGGATACATCAACTCGACAGCCACCGGCGAATTGGAAATATACACCGTCAACAAGACCGTCCGCGACAACGAAGTCAACATCTACAACTCATACTACCCCACCAACCGCCCCTTCAAATGCGTGGACACATATACAGACAACGGCACCACGCATTTCAAGATTGTGCCCAAATGCGCCACCGAAGTCTACCTAAATATCGAAGAAGGACAAAAATGGAACGCCGGAGGCAAGGACATAACCTTCACCGTAGCCAAGGTGGTGCAAGATGCCGGAGCAGGCACTTTGGCCAACTACGACCTTGCTATCGTGGGGCGTGGAGACAAGCGCGAGGCTCTCAACCGCCTCAAACCAGGCGACAAAGTCACCCTACGATACGGATGGTCCGACAAGAACGGCAAACTTATCGAATTTGACAACCTCGTAGGCGGCAACGCCCAGGTGATGAACGCCGGAACACTGACCAAATACAACACATCCGAGACATACAACTCGCAAGTTTACTCTCGCACCGGATACGGCACCGATGACGAAGGCCGTTACCTCTACATCATAGTAATCGACAAGAGCACAGACCCGCGCTACGGCACCTCGGCCGGATGCTCCACCACCGAGATGTGCGCCATAGCACAACACTACGGATGCACATACATGACCAACTTCGATGCCGGCGGAAGCGCCGAAATGCTCGTGGGCAACGCCATAGTCAACAAAACCACCGAGGCTTCGCCCCGCGCCGTAGCCAACGGTATGATAATCTACAGCATCGCGCCCGAAGACAACGAAATTACTCGCCTTGAATTTGCCGACTATAACCTCAAGGCTCCGGTATACGGCACCTACACCCCACGCATCATCGGCTACAACAAATACGATGCCATGGTAAGCGACGACGTACAGGGCATTGTACTAAGCTGCGACCCCAATGTAGGCACCTGCAACGGCAACGTCTTCTCCGCCGGTGGCATCGGCATGGTGGCTCCGCTCACCGCATCGCTCGGCAGCATTTCCGTTTCCAAAGACATCACCATCGTAGACACACAGATGGCCCTGCGTATCAAGCCCATACTCATCGACAGCCACCGCGAATATCCCGTTGAGGCTTCGGCCGAAATCGATGGCAATACCTACACCTATAACCCTGCCGGCATCATATGGACAGTGGCCGATCCCTCGGTGGCATTTATCGATGCCAATGGTGTACTCCACGGACTCAAAGACGGCACAACAGACATCACCGCCACCATAGGCCGTTTCAGCGACACAACCCCCGTTACAGTCGAAATAGCAAAAAAACCTTACTACGACTTCTGCTCCTGGGCCGACTGGAAAGCCAAGGGCACTGCCGGCATAGTCAACGCCGCCGGAAAGACCGCACTCACCATTTCAGACAATGGCACAATAAACTTCACCTACAAAACCCCGCGCGACCCATACATGTACATCGCTCGCGATATCACCTTTTACAGCCTGCCGGACGAAATATCCTTTGATTTCACATCCTCTATACCGGTGTCAAAGGTTGTCGTAGACGCACGCACACGGCTTCACTCGCGCACAAACAACATCAGCATCACGGCAAAAGACTCCGAGTCCTTCGCCGCCGAAAAAACCCACCACGTAACATTGCCATGGGATGCCATAGGCGACAAAGACGACCTAATTACCTACCCGGTATCGATGCACCAAATCCGCTTCGTATTTGTCAAGGACGCAGCCAATAAAGGCGACCAAACAGTACAAGTATCTGACGTCAAAGCAACATACAAATACTACGACGGCATAGCCGACGTCGCGGCTACCAATGCCGCAACTCTATCCGTATGGCCCAACCCGGTAAGCGGCACCACCTTTACAGTACGAGCCAACGCCCCGATGGCATCCGTATCCATATACAGCCTCGGCGGGACACTTGTCAGCAAAACACCGGCCAACGGCGAAAGCGTAATGCAAGTTGCCACACCCGCTACCGCCGGCGTATATATCGTAGCCGCCAAATGCTTAGACGGAGCCAAGATCTGCACTAAACTCATGGCCAAGTAACACCACGGGCAATTGTCCATGCGCCCCCACTATCGACTTAAGCCAAGACTACAGACCGGACAAGGACGAGACAAACTACACATCAAGACAACGCAACAACACAACAGCAAAAAAAACAAAACCATAACACCCTATAACCTTATGAGAAAAAAAATCCTGCTAAGCGCCTTGGCTTTTACAGCCTGCGTATGGACACAAGCACAGATAGCCGAAGTGTCCGCACCGCGCCCACTGCTTAAGGGCACGCAAAGCGAAATGTATTACCCCGTGCTCAGCGCCGACGGCACACAGCTGATGTTCAGCAAAGCCGATTACTCGGACCTGCGCGTCTATGACTACGCCTCCGGAGCCACTAAGGCAGTGAAAGCTACGCGTCCCGAAGCCTTCCGTGCACGTTTCGTAGGCGACAAAGTTTCCACGACCCGACAAACGACAGGCACCACCGTGAGCGTCAAAGGCTCCAAGCTGATTATCACGGTCAACGGCACAACACACGAATACACGCCCGTAGAATGCTACGCCGGATACTGCTGGCCTTCGCTGTCTCCCGACGGCTCCAAAGTAATGTTTGTCGCCGCCGGCAAAGGCATATATATCACCGACCTTAAAGGCTGCATTCTCGGCCAACCGGGTAAATACGAAGCCCCGGTATGGTACGGCAACAACCACATCGTGGCCATGAACGCCAAAGACGACGGACACCAATATATGTCCTCGCAGATTGTACTGCTCAGCGCCGACGGAAAACAGGTGCAAGACCTTACCAAGCCCGAATCAATGAGCATGAACCCGGCCGCAGCAATCAGCGCCAATCGCGTGGTCTACAACACTATCGACGGACGCCTCTACGAAATGACTGTGACCCTCAAGTGATACATACCATTACACACACCCCAAAACAATTTTAGCGTATTATGAAATACTCCAAAATATTTGCTGCCGCTCTGGTGTCGATGGTATCTATGGGCACCCTCTTTGCCGCACCGGCTTCGGCACAAAACACCAAGAAAATAAAAGTATACATCAATCCCGGACACGGCGGACACGACCCCGATGACCGAAACGTAGTCATCGCTCCATACACACAAGGCGACCCGGAAGGATACTGGGAATCAAACTCTAACCTCGAAAAAGGCCTTGCGCTGCGCGACATGCTGCTCGAAAAAGGCTATGACGTGGAAATATCGCGCGTCACCAACACCTCGGCCGACGACCTGGGCCTGTCCACAATCGTCAATCTGAGTAACAACAGCGGCGCAGATATCTTCTTCTCGATACACTCCAACGCCACCGGCACCGAAGCGCGCCGCAACTTCCCGCTGATGCTGTACCGCGGATACGACAACGAACCGGTAATCCCGAACTCGGACGTCATTGCCAAGATTCTAAACAAGTATCTACTACAGAACAAAGCTACATACTGGACCAGCACCAATATCAACTGTCGCGGCGACTTCAGCTTCTATCCCACATGGCACGGTGCCGGACTGGGCGTATTGCGCGGAAATACACGCGTGAGTATGCTCTCCGAAGGATCATTCCATGATTATATCCCCGAGACTTACCGTCTGATGAACAAGGACTTCTGCTGGATGGAAGCATGGCATTTCCGCAAAGCCATCGATGAGTTCTTCAACCAGCCGGGTGTAGACTTCGGAGTGGTGGCCGGACGACTCAACGACAACCGAACACCTCGCGACGGCAGCTATCTGAAATTCGGCGACGACTGGTACGCCACAATCCAGGGCGCAAAGGTCGAACTGATTGACGCAGAGGGCAAAGTCGTGGACACATACACCACCGAGACAAAGCACATCAACGGCTTCTATCTTTTCCGCAAAGTCACCCCGGGACACTACACCGTCAAGGCCTCCTGCGACACCCATTATCCCATAAGCACCGAAATCGATGTCGTAGCTGACGAAATCACCTACGCAAACATGCAAATGGGCAAAATACGCAATACACCGCCCGAAGTAGTGGCATATTCGCCCATGTGGAAAGACGGCGACGAACCGGTGCTGTGCAACTGCCCCGTCATTATCGATTTCAATTGGGACATGGACACCGAGAGCGCCGAAAAAGCCTTCAGCATCTCGCCCGCCACGGCCGGAACATTCTCTTGGGAAGACATCAACCACCGTCTGGTATTCACCCCATCAGAACCTTACAAAACCAATACGAAATACACCGTCACCATATCAACCGAAGCCAAGCACCCGGACAATATGAATATGGAAAATCCCTTCACGTTCTCGTTTATGACTACCAACTTCAATTATATGAAGATACTCGGGCAGTTCCCCAAACAGGACGAAAAGGTACACTATTCAAATGCCGCCATCGAATTTCGCTTTGACCTGATACCCAATGTAGCACCCATCCTCAAGCAAATCACATGCACAGACAGCAAGGGCAACAACGTCAGCTTCAACAAGCGCAAAATGACAAACTCGAAGGCCGGCGCCACATACGGATTCTTCCGAATACCATTCCTCAAGGACCTCACCGTTGGCGAAACATACAACCTGACACTTGCACGCGAATTTGCAGACAAGAACGGCATTACCCTCCAAGAACCGGTCAATGTAACATTTACAGCCGTAGATGCCGCCGAAAACACTGCAGGACAAGGCATTATAGACAACATGGAGACACCAGCCGATTACAGCATGGCCGAAGTGGGCAGCCTTAATGTCGAGAGCCAAAGCGTAACCGCAGCCGCCCATCCGCTCGTAGGCAAAGCCGTAGACTTCACCTACAAGTTTAAAGATACCGAAGGAGGCGAAATTCTGTGGGAACGTGCCGAAAGCGCACCCCAAGTCCTCAAGGCCGGCGAAAAAGTAGGCGTACATATCAGTGGCGACCTCACCGCAAACAAAGTTTACCTCGAGTTGACATCCGATGTATCGACCACCTACACATATGTCTGCGATATGGACTTCCTGGGCTGGCGTTACTTCGAAATCCCGGTAACGGTAGAAGCTGATGCTCAGCTCACCGGCATCAAGCTTGTACAAAATCCCTCACAAATGAGCGCCGCAGGCACCTTCGCCGTAGACGACATCAAATACATTGGCAGCGGCGCAGTCGAAGACATAGAATGCACCTCGCTGATCGTACACCCCAATCCGGCAAGCGAATACCTCGTAGCCAATGCCGACTTCCTCATCACAGGAATACGACTGGTCACCGCCTCCGGCATCACAGTGGCACAGACCGAAGGAAATGTGCTCAATGTCAGCGAAATTGCAGACGGAGCATACTTCGCCATCATCAGCAACGGCGCAGGCCAATACACACGCAAAGTTCTGATAAAGCACTGATACATATTTCCATCAACAGGTAAAATCTAAGAACTTTAAGGGCGTTGATGCCCTTAAAGTTCTTAGAAGCTATATAAGGGAAAACATCCTCACGACAACACACATTTACACACACTTCCAAACACTTCATTGATGAAGAGACACATCCTACTAGCCGCAGCAATACTTGGCGTCGCCGTCTCCGCTGCCGCCATCACCATCTCGGCGCCTCAAAAAATCGAAGCCCCCGAAGGGTCGCACCACCCCGTCCTAAGCCCCGACGGAAAGACCTTGCTATTCAGCACCCAAGACCATACCGGGCTGAAAGCAATGGACCTGACCACAGGCGGTATTGCCACCATCGACACCGATGCCGCCGCCGGTTTCGCCCCAATATTCAACGCCGATGGCACCAAAGTATTCTATCGCACCGCCATGCTCGTCGATGGATTACTATGCCACGATGTGCGTAGCTACGACATAGCCAAAGACGCCAAACCCGTCAAGCTGCAATCATACAGCCGCAAAACGCCCTCCAATCTTAACACCGTCAGCGCAAATGACAACTACGCCTTTGCAGACTACCGCGACATCTTAGTCTGCCATAACGGCGTCACAACCAAAATCACGCCCTTGTCCGATGCACACTCTTACTTGTGGGCTTCGCTATCGCCCGACGGCACACATCTGCTGTTCTGCGAACCTTTCGAAGGCGTATTCGTAGCCAATGCCGATGGCACACAACCGCAGCGTATAGCATCAAAAGGCGATTTCCCCGCATGGCTCTCCAACAACATGGTAGCTTACGTAGTCACCCATGATGACGGATACGTGGTACTTGACAGCAAATTACGCGTAGTCAATATCGTCTCCGGCCAAACCACCGATGTCACAAATGCCGACACCCTCGTGGGCGAAGCCGCCGCCGCTGCCGGAAAAATCGTATACTCCGACCTGCAAGGAAACATGTACCTTATCCACGTAAGCGAATGACAACCATACGCACACCACGAACTATGACCATACAAATGAAACGCATAATATTATTGCTGTTGGGAGCGCTCGTTGTCGCTTCCGGAGCATACGCCAAACGTATGTCCGAACTCAAGATTTACATCAACCCCGGACACGGAGGTTACACATCGGACGACCGCCCCATCAGAATTTATCCCTTTGAGCAAAACGACACACTCGGATACTGGGAATCCAAGTCAAACCTATACAAAGGTCTGCACATGTATCACATACTGGACTCCCTGGGTGCAACGCCATACCTGTCGCGCATCAAGAACACTCAAGCTGATGACCGAAGCCTCAGCGGCATCGCCGCCGAAGCCAACTCCCTGGGCGTTGACCTGTTCTTCTCGATACACTCCAACGCCGGCGAGAATGTCAACTACCCGCTGATGCTCTATCGCGAAAGCACCATAGGCACACCGCGATACCCCGAAAATATAACCCTAAGCAAAATCGTGTGGAAAAATCTCCACAGCCGCAAACTGGCCATCTGGACACGCGACACCGAATACGTGGCCGGCGACCTCACATTCTACCAAAACATGTGGCAAGGCGGCTTGGGCGTACTACGCACTCTCTACACCGTGGGACTGCTCTCCGAAGGCTCGATGCACGAACACCGTCCCGAAGCACACCGACTGATGAACGATGACTACAACTGGATTGAAGCATGGCTCTTCGTCAAATCCATCATGGAGTTCTATGACACAGAAGACAAATTCGTCACAGGCAACATCGCCGGTATCATCTACGACGACCACAACCTGCGCGAAAAACTCTATCCCTCCAACTTCACCATGTACGGACGCGACAAAAACGCTCCGGTCAACGGTGCATACGTTCAACTGATTGACGCCCAAGGCAAAACCATCCAAACACGCACAACCGACAATATGTACAACGGCGTGTACGCATTCCGCAACGTCACCCCGGGCACATACACTGTTCGCGTCAGCCGTGACGACTACTACACCGAAGACAAGACAGTCACCGTCGTCGCCAACGACATCGTCTACCAAGACTTCCCGATGATGCTCAAGCGCGAATATCCGCTCGCGGTCACCAAGTACGCACCCGCTCCGGCAGATGGCGAACTCATCTCCTGCTCTTCATCCATAGACTTCGAATTCAACACCGATGTAGACCAAGAATCCTTCGAGAAAGCCTTCAGCATCACCCCCGAAGTCAAAGGATACTTTGTCTTCAGCGAAAGCTACCACAAAGCATCCTTCGTCACCGAACTGTCTCTCGAACGCAACACCACATACACGGTCAACGTAGATGCCTCAGCCAAGACCGCTGACAGCCGATATAGCCACCCGCAGATGGAACAGCCCCTGACTTTCACTTTCACTACCAAAAACCGAGACCGCCTCGAAGTCATCGACCAATTCCCGGCTGACGGCGGCACGGTACACTATGCAACACCGACGCTCGAATTCCGTTTTGACAACACCATCAACACCAACGGAGTATACGATGTAATAACCATCACCGACAGCAAAGGCAACGAAGTGGCCGTCAACAAACGCACATCCAAATTCAACCGACTCACCAACGGATACGGCAACGCCATATTCGCCATCACCGGCGACCTCGTCCCGGGCGAAAAATACCACGTCAAACTCTCCGGAACACTCCGAGACACCGAAGCACTGCCTCTGGGCACCGACATTGAGTACGATTTCACAGCCATAGATGCCACTGCCGAAGCCGAACAGACTATCGTCGAAGACTTTGAAACAGCCGCAAACTTCATCGTAGACCCTGAACAGACATCCGGAACAGCCGCTAATCCAACGGCGACACGCTCCACCGCAGTCAAACTCTTCGACAAAGCATCGGGACGCTTCACCTACAAATTTGCCGACAGCCACGGCGGAGCCATTGTCTGGAAATACACCGGCGAACCACACCCCTACAACACCAACGACATCCTGGGCATGTACATCAACGGCGACTTCAACAACCACGAACTTTACGTGGGCGTTGCCTCCGGTACAAACATCAAGTACAAAAAAGTCTGCGACCTCGACTTCATCGGATGGCAATACCGCGAAGTCATCCTCGACAACCTCGAAAAAGACTTCTGCCCCTTCCTGCTCAGCGAAATCAAAGTCGTACAGCAAAAGAGCCCCATCACACAGAACGGAGCTTTCAACCTCGACAACATCTCATTCCGTAAAGGTTCCGGCGGCGTGAATGACATCACTACCGATGCCGAAGCATCCTTTGCCGTGCGCATCGACGGACGCCGCATCCTAATCGCCGATGCGCAAGCCTCGACCACCGCGGACGTATACGCAGTAGATGGCACACTGGTAGCCTCCAAAACCACCGATGCCTACGGCGTCGCCTCCATCGATGTACCTGCCGCCGGCATCTACATCGTCCGCGTCGCTGCCACCGCCACCAAAGTCTCCATCCGCTAACAACCTCGAGGCCAAGCCATACACTAACGCCACCCACCCTGCCGGCAAAGCAGAACACACCCTACGCGGTGCTGTGCCGATTGGCACAGCACCGCGTATTCTATTCGGCAATAAGCACATTTTCGGCGGCGGAAGGCGGAAGTATGGCAGATAATGCTTAACTTTGCAAAAAGCCTAAGGGACACCCGAGTGTCCAAATCGAGCAAAATACAATCTGATTTATCGTGAAAATTATAGCCGAAAGCAGCAGTACACGTACCGAGTGGGCACTTGTCGATGGAGACAAGGTGGTGGAACACGCATTCACTACCGGCATCAATCCGTACTTTCAGACACGCCGCAAAATCTCGCACTCCATACGCCTCGAATTACCCGATGCATTCTTCCGACGCCGCTGGGAACACGTCTATTTCTACGGCGCAGGATGCGCCAATTACGAGAAAAACAAGGTAATGGAATCTTCCTTGGTAACGCAGTTCAAAACACCGGTGACGATACACAGCGACCTGTTGGGTGCCGCTCGCGGACTGCTGGTGCGCCGGCCCGGCCTGGCCTGCATCCTCGGAACAGGCTCAAACACCTGCTTGTATGACGGCCACGAAATTATCAAGAACGTTCGCCCGCTGGGATTTATACTTGGCGATGAGGGCAGCAATTCATACATGGGCAAACTATTCATTGCCGACTTACTCAAGGAATTGGCACCACCCGAATTATGCACTGCTTTCTACGAAAAATACCAGACCACAGCCAACGTTCTGCTGGACCAAGTGTACACCAATACACTGCCCAACCGCACACTGGCTCAATATGCGTTCTTCCTGCACGAGCACCTCGACCACAAGTACGTATATGATCTCGTATATCGTTCGCTTATGAAATTCTTTGAACGCAATATATCCCAGTACGACTATCGCAATCATCCTCTGAGTCTTGTAGGCTCGACATGCGTGCTCTACGAAGATATCCTGCGCAAGGTGGCCGCCGATTTCGGCGCCACCATAGACAAGGTCGCTCGCTATTCCATGCCCGGACTGGTACAATACCATTCGACAGAAGAATAAGCATAATCCGCACACTTTTACTCTCTCCGAAAATACACGACCACCCAAAAACACGACCGAAAATATGAACAAAGCCATACTTATGGGATACGTGGGCGCAGACCCCAAAATACGCTATGTGGAAACACGCCCCGTGGCATCCTTCAGCATGGCCACCACCGAACGCGGTCGCCGTATGCCGGACGGCTCGCAACTACCCGACCGTACCGAGTGGCACAATATCGTGATGTGGGATGCCAATGCCGAATTTGCCGAGAAATACATCCGCAAAGGATCGCGCCTGCTCATCGAAGGCAAGATACGGACCCGATTTTGGGAGGATCGCAACACCATCAAGCACACCATCACCGAGATATACGTCGACAGCTTCGACCTGCTCAAATGAAACCGTCCGACCCCGACAACATTGCCGAGACCTTGCGTATACGCACATCGGTGCTTGACGGGGCCACCGCCACCATGCTTGCCGAAGCCACTGCCGCGGCACACCTGCCATTGGCCGACCTGTTGTGCCTTGAACATCCAAAGAATGTAGAAGCATTGCACAAAGCCTACCTTGACGCCGGAGCCGACATCATCAGCACTAATACATTCAACGCCAACGCGCTGATACTCGAGAAGTTTTATCACGCTAAAACATCCGAACATGTCGTCGAAAACATCAACCGCGCCGCCGCCTCTATGGCGTGTCAATGCACGCGACACGCCGCCGCACATGATGGACACAGGCGGTACGTCGCCGGAATAGTGGCGCCGATATGTCCCAAGCCGGGCGATAGTGCCGAAGAATGGCTGGATGCCTGCCAAGCACAGATGGCTGCTTTGGCCGAGGGCGGAGTCGATTTACTACTGGCCGAAAGTTGCTACAACATCGCCGGTACGCGCATCGTAGCGCAAGCAGCGGCACGCATCGCACCACATTATAATATATGTAGCGCCTTCAGTGCAACGATCAACGACAACGGCACCCTGCCTATGGGCGGCGAACTCGAAGAACTATTGGACGCGGTGGCCGTAGCATCACCTTCAGCAGTCGGCCTCAACTGCTGCAACGGCCCGCAAGGATTTGTCCGATTATTGCGAAAGCTTAAGACACTGTCCCCCTACCCGACCATAGCCTATCCCGGCGCCGGTCTGCCAGACAGTGCCGGCCGATATCCGGTCAGCCCGCAAGACTTCGGACAAATGGCACGCACAATCATTGCCGAAGATCTGGCAAGTGCTATCGGCGGCTGTTGCGGCACCACCCCCGCACATATTGCTGCCGTGGCTCAGGCCGTACATGACAGCGGCAAGTGACAGCCTGTCAGTAGACGCATGTCAGCAGGCCACAGATATTGCAACACTCAATTACACATTGATTATCAATCAAATAGCATACATACCGCGTTTTGGCACATCATTTGTTTATAAGTAAGCGTCAAGCGCTTGAAGCTGCATAGCTGACGGCGCAAGACACCGGCCGCCAACGCCGCAAGGCATACAAGGCACGCCGGTAGAGTCAACCGAAAAAAATAAAAAACAAATACAAACAGCTAAAACAGAACAATCATGGGAAAGATTATTGGTATAGACCTCGGCACCACTAATTCGTGTGTAGCCGTTCTCGAAGGCAAAGACCCCGTAGTGATACCTAACAGCGAAGGTCGCAACACAACACCTTCGGTAGTAGCATTCGTCGACGGCGGCGAGCGCAAAGTGGGCGATCCCGCCAAGCGCCAAGCTATTACCAACCCCAAACGCACCATCTACTCCATCAAACGCTTCATGGGTGAAACCTATGATAAAGTGCAGAAAGAGATTGAGCGCGTGCCCTACAAAGTGGTTCGCGGCGACAACAACACGCCTCGAATCGATATAGACGGACGCCAGTATACGCCTCAGGAAATCTCGGCAATGATTCTTCAGAAAATGAAGAAAACCGCCGAAGATTATCTCGGACAGAGCGTCACCGAAGCAGTCATCACCGTACCTGCTTACTTCAACGACAGCCAACGTCAAGCCACCAAGGAAGCCGGCGAAATCGCAGGCCTTACCGTAAAACGTATCGTCAACGAGCCTACCGCCGCAGCACTTGCCTATGGTCTTGACAAAGCCAAGAAAGATCAAAAAATTGCCGTATTCGACCTCGGCGGCGGCACATTCGATATATCCATCCTCGAACTGGGTGACGGCGTATTCGAAGTTAAAGCCACCAACGGCGACACCCACCTGGGCGGCGATGACTTTGACCACGTAATCATCGACTGGTTGGCCGACGAATTTCAGAAAGACGAAGGCGTAGACCTTCGTCAAGATCCTATGGCACTGCAGCGCCTCAAAGAAGCCGCCGAAAAGGCCAAAATCGAGTTGTCCAGCACCACCAGCACCGAAATCAATCTGCCGTACATCATGCCCGTAAACGGAGTGCCCAAACACCTCGTTAAGACACTGACACGTGCCAAATTCGAGCAACTGGCCGACAGCCTCATCAACGCCACCCTCGGCCCCTGCCGTCAAGCACTCCAAGACGCCGGAATGACGGCCAATGACATCGACGAAGTTATTCTCGTAGGTGGTTCGACACGTATACCTGCCGTACAGCAGATTGTCGAAAAGTTCTTTGGCAAGGCTCCCAACAAGGGCGTCAATCCCGATGAAGTCGTAGCCGTAGGCGCTGCCATACAAGGCGGTGTACTCAGCGGCGATGTCAAGGACGTACTGCTGCTCGATGTAGTGCCTCTGAGCGTAGGCCTTGAGACCCTCGGCGGCGTGATGACCAAACTCATCGACGCCAACACCACAATACCTACTCGCAAGAGCCAGGTATTCTCCACCGCTGCCGACAACCAGCCTTCCGTCGAAATCAACGTCCTGCAGGGCGAACGCCCCATGGCCAAAGACGACAAACTCATCGGTAAATTCCACCTCGACGGCATCGCTCCCGCACCTCGCGGCATACCTCAAATCGAAGTTACTTTCGAAATCGATGCCAACGGTATACTCAACGTTACCGCCAAGGACAAAGCCACCGGTAAAGAGCAGAGCATACGTATCGAAGCTTCCAGCGGCCTGACAGACGCCGAAATCCAGCGTATGAAGGACGAAGCTGCCGCAAACGCCGATGCCGATGCCAAAGAGAAGGAACGCATCGACAAACTCAATCAGGCCGATGCCATCATCTTCCAGTCCGAGAAGAGCCTCAGCGACCTCGGTGACAAGATTCCCGCCGACAAGAAGGCTGCTATCGAAAGCGCCCTCACCAAACTGAAAGACGCTCACAAGAGCCAGGACGTAGCCGCCTGTGACGCTGCCATCAAGGAAGTCGAAAACGCTTTCCAAGCCGCACAGCAGGACATCTACAACGCTCAGGCTCAGGCCCAGCAGGCTCAGCAAGCCCAGGCAAACGCAGGCGCTAATGCCGGCGCCGCCAACAACTCGGGTGACGACCACAACGTCTCCGACGTAGACTTCGAGGAGGTGAAGTAAAGTAGATAACTATCCAAAGAGATAAATAAGAAAAGGAGTGTGACTCAATGAGTTGCACTCCTTTTTGTTTGTGTTAATATTGATATATCTTTCGTTATTTACCGATTTTTACCGTATATTTGCACCATATTTGGAACGCGACCTAATTTCTGACAAGTTGCGTCTTATCAATACATATACAAACGTATCACATCTTAAATCGGTATAATATGCCAAATGCAAAGTTTGAAATAAAAAGAAAGTGCGAGTGCTGTGGGGCAACCTTCATCGCTAAAACACTTGATTCGCATTATTGCTCACGTGCTTGCTCTCAGAAAGCCTATGACAAGAGAATGGCTGAAAAGAAAAAGTTGGAGCAATTGAATGCTATTGTAGAGCAAATACCCGATGCACGTGACTATATATCCGTGCAAGAAGCAGTTGCAATGTTTGGCATCGGTAAAATATGTATGTCATTAAGGATGAGAACACAAAGAATGACTATTTGAAATTGGATTCTCTGATAAATATTCGTGGGTACTAACGAAAACTATAGAGCGTGTAAATAGAACTGTGCTAAATCACTTTTATTGAGGCTTGACACAGTTCTATTTACACTCTCCCTCTCTACTGAAGCAAGACAATCTCTTGTTCAGAAAACCAACCTTTGCTTATAGCCTGATTTTTAACCTTTTCCGAATCACTTGTATACATGACAATTGCAAGTGATTCTTTAGCGCGCGTGCAGGTTACATAAAAAAGTCTTTGTGTTCTATCAACAGAAGATTCTTCTCCAGCTTCAATATGTTTTTTATCAATTTCTGTCAGTTCTTTCACACCAAACAGTTTATCATAACTGAACATAAATCCTTTAGCCTCTGAATCGTCAATAATAACCATTACCCTATCAAATTCCAGTCCTTTGACACCCTGATGAGTGTCAAAGCGTGTACGCTGATTCACATAATCATCATAGCCTCTAACCATGTTTATAGGCAAATCCATCACCATCACCCATGCTTGCAAATCTTCTTCCCACTCATCATTTACATCTGTTGTGGAAAGTATACTTGCCTGTCTTAAAACTTCTGGAACTGGTAATAGTTGAGAACTACATACAACTTTAACCACGTCACGAATCGAATGATTACCATTAACTATATTGGCAACTTTTTGAGAATCATCTCTACAACGTAAATATAATTCATATGGTTTTTCAGTATTCTGTTTACTTAACAGTGGGGAATATGCTTTTAGTATTTCTAACGCATTTCGACCATCACCATTTATGGAATCTGCTATTGGCAAGACTTCTTTCGTAAAAAAATCTAGTTCTGAAACTTTACCTTGTAAAAATGCCATTTGATATTTGTCAACCTTTGACAATGGACCAAAGAACTGAGCAAAACCTAGCCTACGTGCAGCCATCATGTGTTCTAGAGTCAGAGTTTTAACATCTGCATCAGCTCCGCTCCATTTTGCATCATGCGTTTGATTACACATAATATCCATAATTGTTTGCTCAATATCATCTTTGTCTATCTCATTTTGTTGTTGAACAATAAACAACCTAACCAATCCGTCAGCAGCATCTTCCTTAGGATTCTGCTCCGCATATATATCTAAATCCTTACCAATAGTGTTTGCCAACTTTACAATTCTTTTGGCACATCGATAATTCATCCTCTTAACAGGTTGTTCCCACTCTGATGGGATTATATTCACCATGTTTTCTTTACCATCTGTATAAATTCGCTGTTTCTGGTCACCTAGCAGACCCAAAGTAAATATATCAGAGAAGTTCTCTTGTATCTTAAAGAATGCATCCACGAGTTCCTTTTTGGTATCTTGACTTTCATCTATCAGAAGAATCGGGTATCGCTGCGCGATGATGCGTTGAAGCATTATGTTATCCATAATCATTTGTGCTGAGATTTTTATAACCTCTGCATGATTAAGTGCATTATATTCAGCATTGCTGCCATTGGGGTTATACACAAACTTTTCTATGGTCTTCGCTTTTCCCAATTTCTCTTTCAGATGCTCTATTTTTTCAGCATTTGACTGATATGTCTTCGTTGTCTTGCTTTTTGCTTTTTCTTGTTTTTCATACAACTTCTGAATATCTTCTTGAATATACTGACAATACAAATGCTTTATGTCTGCCTGGTAATACTTTATAGCATCCCATACAAAACTATGAATGGTAGATATATGAAAAACAAGACTGTAATCCAAGCGATTGACAATCTCATCAGTAGCTGCATTCGTAAATGTTATGACAGCCACATTTTTACCTTGCACTAATAAATCTTTACCAATACTATCGCGTATTTTTTTTAAAAGTCGCACTAGAGAATGTGTTTTCCCAGAGCCTGCACCAGCAAAGAGAAAAAAACTCTTTCTTGGAGTTGACAGAATACACTTTTCCAAGGTCTCATCAACTTGTAAATCCTTATTATTTGCCATTATCAAATGTCATTAGAATCCAAACACTTTTTCATCCACTCCAAACCTTCTTGAATGTATGTAGGAGCGATCAAATCATTAAAATCATCTTTATATAAGAGTGAAATTGCAAAATCTGCTTTTTTGAAACCGCTTTTACTTTCTAACTTGTCAAATATTAATTTTTGTAAGTCTTCTGCAGAACAGCTTTTCTTTAACAGATTAGCAATAGTTGTAATAGTCCCCATCTTCTTAAGCCCATTCTGTCTGAATAGTTCTAGGTTTGTAAATATCAAAGCATCCTCAAATGTGTAAGGACATATATCTGTGTATACTTCATTTTCCTTGTTCCACTTTACAGATATGGTTGTCTGAAAGGCAATTCTCACATTATCCACAGTCCTTTCATCTCCATTGAGTGCCATAAGATCATCAACCAATTCCTTTCCTGGCAGCCAACTATGAATTGAAGGGTTTCCTGTTTTATACCCTTTCTCTTTTGCTGTAATCACTGCCTTTTGTTTCTTTTTTCCTTTCTCCACAATTGTTTCTGTGGCATCAATATCCGTCACTATTAATGTTGGTATACCAATTTTGTTTATCAAACTTCGGAAACTATGTGCATGACGACCATTCACCTCAATAACCGATATATAATATGACTCTAGACCAGCATTAGCCAAGAAACTAGGAACAAGTATCTTTTCTGCTGGTCCCTCAACCAATATTACAGCATCTGCAAAGAATATATCACAATGGGTCAGACGAATATACCTTGTCACAAATTGTTTTGTCTCATCGTCCAAACCAAATGTGTTTGATAGATTCACAACCTTTGATATTGGTATCTTATCATGGACATCCATTACACGTTTGAAATACCGCATACAATTCAGATCAAGTTCATTAATGACATGGTTTGAATGTGTACTCAGCACAAGTTGGGTATTTAGCCAATGATTTTCTCTGATGGTTTTGTTATTACAAAGTGCCTCAAACGCCTTCCTTACGAACACTTGTTGTGCTTGTGCGTGAAGGTGTGCTTCTGGTTCTTCTACAAAGACCAAATGAATTGGTTCTATATTCTTTCCCTCACTCAATACCTTCAACCACTTTTCTCTAAAGTCCATCAACTTTAGATAAATGGAAATCAAGTTGCGATACCCCAAACCATTGTATTTTTCAGGAAGTGCCAATTCAGCCATTCCTTGAATGGCAAATTGCACCGCTGATTCATGTTTTATTGCTTCCTCTATTTGAATTTTACTTCGTATCTTAATCTCTGGGTTTTGGAATCCTGGGTAATTTATATTCTTCAGTTCTTCTACAGGCATCTCAAAAGTCTTAGTCAGCTTGGCATCGTAAGTTTCGTTAGCTTTAGCGATTCCACTTACCAATTCCAAATCCTCTGGCATCAAAACTTCTTCTTCAGAATTTGAATTAGAATAATACTTTTGAAACTGCTTCGACAAGGTGTCAATATCACTATCGGATTGTCCTTCAGGGTCAGAGAAGTCTCTTGAAGCCAATATAGTATCAACTCTTATCAGTTCTTCCAAAGGATTCTTTTCAAGGTCATTGTTTGGTGTTACTTGAACCATATCTTCATCAGTTGGTTCTATAGCAAAATCTATGATATAGTATTTAACTTCGAAATAATCTCTAAGATTCGAACCTTTCGCCAAGAAATCACAAAGATTCTTTGGAAATAAATCTGGCGAAGATGCTTTCTTCCATTCTTCCGTAGACTGTAAAGCGATTGCTTTCTCTTTAGTTTCTTTATAGTCAACATATAACCTTTTTACATCCTTGGGATTATATTGGCAACGAACACCAACTACTTTACCATCCCATGTACTTAAAGATGGTATTAAGTGATTAACTCTATATTGTTCCCCATCAGCTACATCTATCCAAATATCCAATGAAGGAACGATATCATCCCATTGATGAGAATCTAACAAGATATCATCAATAGGGTCATTTGTTAACCATTGATCACCAAGTCTATCAATCAAAGCCCAGTTTGTAGCAGTAAATTCCTTAAGGGTAAACTTCTCGTTGTTTTTCAAAAACCACACGATAGCACTAATAGCAGAGGTTTTTCCACTATTGTTAGCACCTACAAATACTGTTTCTTTATCACCAAAGTCTATATGACAATTCTTTAGTTTTCGAAAATTCTTAATATGTATCGAATGTATTTTCATATGATGTAATTCAAAAAAGTATAATCTTTATAAATCGTTTTACTTTTTGTCTCCAAATAATAGTTTCAGTTGCTTATCAAAGTCACTCATAATTTCATGGTCTTGGATGACTCGGAACTTGTCATATTCAGTTAAAGCCTTCTCAACTGCTTGTTCATGTGTCACACGACCCACATCAGGAAGCATTGGACGGTTGTTTAACTCCATATATCTCTGCAGGAGACTTGACCAGTCTTTCATTGTCATGAGAACATGGTCTTCAGCTCGTTGTTCAGCGATGTCAATGAAAGCATTACTCAGACGATTCAGAGAGTCAACTTCTTTCTCGCTCAGATAGTTCTTGGCTATAGTCACGTCAGACTTGATGACTCTGCCATCGGGAGCATTCTTCCATGTGGTCAATCCCATATGTGGTCGTTTTGCATCTGCACGATCATAAATTATCTCCGCTGCAGTCTGCTTGGTTACTGCATAATGCATCATGTTCTGTACCATCTTAAAGAACAAACGTGTCTCTTCTGAGTCCTTGTCATAATCAGAGCTGCACTCGCTGTATATGTCCGTTATTTTCTGATAGTATCGGCGTTCACTGATACGAATCTCTCGTATACGGTCAAGCAAGTCGTCAAAGTAGTCTGCTCCGAAGACATTCTTTCCTCTAAGTCGTTCATCATCCAAGACAAACCCCTTCGTTAGATACTCTTTCAACACACTTGTAGCCCAGATGCGGAACTGGGTAGCCTCGTAGCTGTTCACACGGTAACCAATGGCAATCACTACATCAAGATTGTACATCATCACTTCGCCAGACCATTTGTCCGAGGGTATTCGAATTTTTCTAATAGCATCGGACAAATGGATTTCTCCGCTTAGGTTTATCTGATCGAGGTGATAATTGATGGTAGGTACAGTTACACCAAACAACTCTGCCATTCTCTGCTGTGACAGCCAGAAAGTATTGGTATCGAACACAACCTGCACTTGCACATTCCCTTGTCTGCCTTTATACATGAGGATGGACGACTCCATACTCCTTGCTGCTATGTCGGGTGTCATCGTCGCAGTGAAATACTGCTGTGCAGCCTTCACCATTTCTTTCTTTTTGTCGGCATTCATAGCCACAGCCATGCAGGCACCACGAGAAAGTCTCATGCTTGTGACCTCTCTCACAGCACCACTCCCCAGTTCAGCCATCTCTGTAATTTCCACGAAGTGCTCACCAATATGATAGCCCTTCTGTGAAGTCCACGCCTGCGCCTTAGCGATGACACGTTCAAAGTTCCAGTACTTGCCATAACCCATCACTCTCGCCAGTTTGCGTGAGTTCCACCACTCCTTGCCATCGGCATCTATCTCTCGAAGTTGTTCAAAAGGAGAATGGAGTTCGGGGATATTGTTTATATCTTGAATTTCTGTCATAATTCATTTCGTTATTACTTCCTAAACTTTATCAACTCCTCACCACTCATAAATATCGGCTGACCCTCCGCATACTCTTCTTTCTGCTTCGCATCCACTTCGTGTTTCTTCTTGTCGGCTTCGATAATTCCGTGAATATCAAACTCTCCTAGTGTTATCTCTTCATCGAAGAAATAGCAGAAATATTTGTCATGCCGTGGGCGCAAATAGCCTTGGCTTATCATCTGCTCACGAGTCAGTTCGCCTGTGTTCTTCACACGAAACGCCTTATACACTTTGTTCTCACCTGCGTTATAAAGAATTACGAACTTGGCGTGCTTAACATAGTCACGGCTCTTCACCACACCGCCATGCGCTTCCTTACCAAGGCGTACATTATATGCATCGTCACGCTTACCTCCTTTACGGCTGAATATCCAATGTAAATGCTCCATGCCGTTCACGATGCCAATAAGAAATGTCGCCTTGGGGTAGTTCTCCAAGTAGTGCATCGTGAGAAACTGCTTCGGTATGACATCATGTGGACGTGCTTCCACTCTCGGCATCACATCCTCTGGTAGTGTTCTTGGGTCCACGCCAAGTGGACACTTGGCGATGTAGAAAGCGTGCTTCAACTCGAACATCACGGCTTCGTTCTCGCTTGCCACCTTTTCCCTAATGGCTGCATCCGCTTCTTTCTCTGGCTTTCGCAGCGCAAGCGAGAAATATTGCTGGTCACTACCTTCTCGGTTGTCGAAAGGATGATACACCTTGCCAAGCACTTGCTGAAAGTTCTCTCTGAGGTAGGCATCGGGATTGACATCGCTCTTGGCAGTCATGGCGTAGAACTCGAAGTTTTCTTTAAGCATCTGTTGGATTTCGATGCGGAACATCCGTCGCACCTTATTGCGCCACTGCACCTTGCTTGCGGAATTATTGCGTCCGTAGAGTGCCACGACAAAGAGGAAGTTTACGTCGTAGTGTGCAAGCAGAAACGTATCTCTGTCAAACAATCTATTCTCAAACTGCCTACTTAGATAATATTGTTGTCTGCGCTTGCCGTCTTCCTTGTCGCTGTCTATGAGTTTGATGTCGTTTTCTGGACGAAGCACGTTCTGGTTGGCGGAGATAAAGAAGTTCGGGATGATGTTATAGCCTTCGGTCACGTCATCGCGAAGCTTCACATGTCCGCTTCTGTCTTCCGCCTTGCCGTCATTGAAGAGGTCGATGTTCCATTGTATCACGTTCCGTGCGTAGGTAAACTGCTTGTACACGGATTCCTTGCCAAGTGAGTTGCCTCGCTTGTAATACTTGGAGTCACCGATGTAGTAGATATTGTTGTCTGTATCGTTGTTGGTCAGCTCCTTGTACTGGTAGAGGTGGTCCACTCGCTTGCCGTCGGGCTGGTCTTTCAGTTCCTTTGGCAACTTCTGGTCACCGGCTATCAGTTCGTCGATGATGGCTTCAAACACGATATGGAAACTCTTCACCAACAGGTATTCCCTTTGGTCTACGTTGAGCATGATGTTGTCGGGACGGTCGAAGAAGGCATAGCACAACTCCCATAGCTCCAACGCCTTGTCGGAGAAGTATTTGTACTTGATTTGTTTTAACCGACGTTTGCCGTAGCCGCTGATGTATCTCGCAAACTTGTCGCCTCGTATCAGTGGGAAGTTCACGTTGATGCTTACTGGGAAACCGTACTTGTCGTGCATGTGCTGCAGGATGCTGTAATAGATAACGAGCAACTCCTCGTCGAAGTTTATCTGCCGTTTCTTGTTGATGGGGTTCAGATAACTCACGTCCTGTCGGCGTGTGCTGCCGATGCTTTCCTGTATTACGGCTTGGCTTCGGCTGATGGTGCGTGTCCAGTTTATCTTGTTGTAGCCGGAGTGGAGGTTCTTCACGATGAACATCACAAAACTCTCGTTCCGCTTGTTCCACTCTTGCAGAGTGAGCAGCACATCGAGAAACGTGTTTGCCATGCGCTTCCTTGTGTGTCCCATCATCGGGGCTTGCTTGTAGAATACTATGCTCGACTGCCGCTTGCCATCTTCCACTCGGTCAAACTCATGGTCGCGGAACACGGTGATGGCTCGGTATATCCATACGCTTAGGTTGTAGATAAACGTGTGTTCCTCGGTGGTCAGTTCCTTGCAGTCCTCGGCATTTATCAAGTCCTTAGGCTCGATATGCCCGAACACCTTTTCTTTGCCAAACTCGCCTTCCAGCAATACCTTGGGCAGAATAAACACGCAGTCGTTCACGTCGGGGTCGTCGTTGAAGTAGTAGCCTACATAACTCAAACTGACTTTCCCCTCTACGTCTTGAAGCACACCAAGTCCTTTGAGAACATCGTAGACATCCTCATATTCATATTGGTATTCCTCGATTAGTATGCGCATACGCTTATTCTGTTACTGTATTCACTGCCCAACCTTGGGCCTTTGCAAATTTGATAATAAAATCTATGTTGTACTTGTTCCACCATGTCAAAACCTTGTACTTGACTCCATCTGATGATGTTTGTTCTGCACCGAAACATGAGGTGTAACTGCCTGTTATTTCTTCAGCGCGTGCCAATACACCTTTGTATCTATACTTGTTGTCAACAGTATCATCAAATGCCAAATCGCTTTGCAGCTCTGCAAATGTCTTGTCCGAATGTTCGTTGATATATTTCATGACGATGTTATGCCCAAGGTCTTTCTTGGATAGTCGCGATTTTCCGTCAAACGAATATTTCGTGTAGTCGATAGAGTTTCCGTTTTCATCTACATCTACTGCTATGGGAGCATCATCATTAGTTTTGATATTTTCTTCTCCTACCACGCCGACAAGGAACGTTCTTATCGCCTCGATATTCACCTTGTTGTCGCTGCCATAGAACGCATCGAAGCATATTTCAGCTTCTGGTTCGTCACTGACCTTGAATAGTGAGATGTCACCGTCCTTGAACACATCGTTCCACAGATAGGACAGCACTTTGCCGACAAACTTGTCTTCCGTAATGGTGTCGCTACCCATTGGTGGCTTGCAGAAGAAATAGCCCAATTTCTTGTCGTCGCTACTTGTTTCCTTTGCTATCTTCTTGTTGATTTCCTCAACAAACGTCCACCAGTCGCAGTATTCTGTGCCGCACTTTATCTTCCAACCTTTGCCTGCATTGGCTATCTTCACGTATCGCCAGTCCCAACGGCGCTTGAAGGCGGAGTCTATGGGGAACAGGCTTTGGTCGCTTGTGTTCATGGTTGCCCATATATAAAGATTATTGGGCAATAGCAGCACTCGTCCGTTCTTAATGTCATCGGACAACGTCTCGCCATAGTTGCTTGTGTAGCAATCCACGGCATCGTCCACGTCCAGCCCATTTTCGATGGCATACTCTCCACCCTCGGCAAACGCTTTCTTTATCTCGTTCTGCAAGTCGGAGTCGGCTTCTATCGGGTAGGTGGAGAATCCATTGTCGCTTCTGTCGAGCAACTGAAACAAATCACCGAATATCTGGGCGCAGTTGCCTCGGTTGATTTCCTCAATCACCAAGAACTGCGCTTCTGCCGTCTCACCGCCCTTGGCATATTTCTGCCATGCACCGAGGTAGGCTTTCAAGAACGCTTGCTTGACAAAGGTGTAAACGATGCGATCTTCCTGCACACCCTCTACAATGTGTCCCGACAAGTCCCTTAAATCCACCTTTTGCATCACTGGCTTGTATGCGCCTACAAACGTAGAGTAGTCGCTGTCGGGGTGAAACGTTGTGCGGATGGTCGAGTATATCTTGGTAAAGTCGTTTATCTCATACGACTTTCCTGTGCCAGGAGCACCATAGTAGATTTGTTGGAGTGGTAGATCTTTCATTGCTATTTTTTTTGTATTAAATGAATCTGTTTTAAGAAATGGCCATGTAAAATCGTCTGTACTAAATGGTATTGGTGTATCGAACTTAATATATGCACAATCTTTCCAAAGCATAATGGAAAGTCCTCTTGTCATAGGCCACGTATCATCGCATTGGTTTCTGTAGAACCAGCCTGCCCAGTATTCCTTATCGTCGCTTTTAAGAATATAAACAACAATCGGATTATTCTTATCATCATAAGAATCAACAGGAAATCCACTTCTCCCATTTTTCCAAATTTCTATTCGATTATTGTTGTTCTGCTCTCTAAGGGAGTTTGAAGACTCTCTTCTTGCGGAGATAGTCTCTTGTTGCTGTGTACGTCCTATAGATAGACTATTTACACGAAATACCCATTCAAAGCCATTCGTGTTTTTATTTCCTTCACTTTCGAAAAACTCCTTGAAATCATCATCACTAATACAGCCTTTAGGAAAGTCAATATATGTTTGACTTCCACCACCTTGCGAATTTATGGTATTTGTGATTGCCTTAAATTCGTTCGGCGTTAACTTTCTGAAAATTAAAGATTCTACATTCATACTCTTTCATTCTTTTGTAGATATATGAGATATTCAGTTAATTCTAATCCCTTCTTGCTATTGTTACTACGGAAACGTTTATAGCGTATCTCTGAGAGTTCTACGTTTCCATATTGACGCAGGAAAGCTAACAGATTCTCAATTGGCAACAATCCATCCTCACTATAACTTATAAAGATATTATTACAGTGAATATTGTTTAATATCAAATCAAATGAATTACGAATCTTTACTTTAGAGCAAAAATTCGAATACTGATCACGCCAAGGTCTGAGTCCACTTTCACCAATTGCCTCGGGTTCGTCTTCTCTTGCAAGTGTCTCAAGTATGTGATAATTTGCAGCATACTGTCTTTTAATATAAGGAGGATCAATATAGCACACATCTGCTACCAGTTCATTCGCTAATTCTTCTGCATAGCCCCTTCTTATTTCGTGGCCATATATGTTAACATCTGGATCGAATATACTTGGCGACATCTGGATAGTATCTTCAGACCTTTTGACAAAATGTGATAAGTAATGACCATATGTTCCTGCAATATTTGCAATGTCGTTTGCAGCCATGATTAAATCGTGCAACAAAAGAGAATGCTCAATTTCATTAATAAGATTCTGAGAATACCAATCCTTGATCGTCTCACGTATTGCATCAATTTTTGAAGCATTGTTCTTAGTGAAATACATACGTGGTTTGCAGCCTGCAGAAGGTGTTCCACTTGGAGAATACTCCTTTGTAAAGAATCCATCTTTTGAAGGCAACGAATTAAGATAATTTAGTACGCCCTTATATCCATCATTTAAGTTAAGGGCGTTTGTTAGTTTCCTAAATTCTGGAGCAACATTAAGTAACAAATTCACAACCAAATGATGGTATGAATAGGTCATGACATCAGAAGCAATGACTCTATATCCATGTTTACGCAATGCAAGCGAAAACAATCCTGTTCCTGCCATTAAATCTATGACAGAATGTGCATTAGGACAATGTTGACTAATAGTATTAATCAGTGTCTCTGCTAACCTATCTTTTGATCCAATGTATCTATATCCCATTATTGAAAATATCTTTTACTGTTATTCTCAAGAGTCTTCTAAAAGGTATCATTTGTTGAACCTCATTTATTGCTTTGTAAATAACTTCATAATCACTTTGATTAATACCAAACAATTTTGCTACAATGCGTTCTATTTTGGCATCCGCATCAATTGAAAAGTTATCACTTGAAACTCTTGCGTTATTTTTTACTAAATCTGTTAAGTGCATAAGACAATCCCTTGTTTCAGCATTATTAACATCAATATTTGGGAATGGCAATGATGCAACAGAAGCTTGTGATAGGTAAGCATGTGTTTTCCAACCATTACTCCCCATCGTTTTTATTATGAAGTATGTGGTTATCCTTGAATTAAGAACAGCCAGTATTACTTCATTTGATATTATAGGATCAATATCGTTTCTGCGTTTGATAATATATACGACTTGATTTGTCAGACTATTATCATAGTCAATACCTGCAGTAATTCCTACACCTGTTTTTCTAACAAGGATTTTGGAACCTTGGTAAAGTTGTGCATCTTTATAATTGATACCTTGAACATCTATCTTTATATATTGTTTTGCATTTGTTCCGAAGCGATATACGTCTTCACCAACGATTATTTTTTTGTAGCCCTTAGAAACTTTTGTGGAAATAATTCCCATCGATAAAAACGAAGACTTAGTTCCAATATACTTACAATGAGGACATTTGATATCTTTGTTCTCTTTTCCTTTTGGTTGTGGTAGCCATTTTTGGCAAATAGGACATTTTAGTATGATACCCTTCTTAGAAAGTTCTACACCTCTTTGGCTAGAAGTTACGTCACCTATCTTTTGGCAATTGTTCAGGAAATGTGTAAGATTTGAATCGTTTGTTGTTATGTCTGTGAAGAATGCGTAATTATTATCAACCATCAATTTTGACGATATTTTGCAAGATGATAACTTTATGGCTTTTTCTAACGAAATTTCTCCTTTGATTACCTTCTTTTTAATGTCATTCGACAAATGAGCACATAATACATTATATCTATTATTACAAACCTTCTTTACACCAAAGATTAACGAGACTGCAATATTGATATCAGGGAAAATGCCCTCACCTAATCTAACAATCTGCTTGATTTCGGTATTTTTAAGAAGGAACTCTCTAATTGGCCTATGCTCTTCACTATAAATAGAATCTGGAACAATAAGACCAAAGCAACCATCTACATTTAGATTGTTTACACATAATTCAATGAACAAATCGTAAATATCAAATTGCCCTATAGCTGTTAAAAAGTCACTTGAAAGTTGAATATAGGAACTTTTGTCTGCCCCCCAGGGTGGATTACTGACAATAAAATCTATACCATTTGGAAAATACTTCTTTGCAAGCATAGTCCATCCTTCAGCTGTCTTTTTACCACTATATGGATAAAGAGCATCACATTGGATAAATGAATTGTTAATATCGTTAGAGGAAAAGCTTTTATTCGATCTTTGAATTGCTGTTTTTTCTATATCTATACCGACATAACAAGTCTGCACTCCTTTCTTTTTTGACTCAGAAAGAAATGCATGCAGCAAAGCACTTTCTCCTGTAGCAGGATCCAGCACAAAGTATTTTTTTGCTTTGTCAAGTTTTGCCAAAGACAAAGTTACTTTTGCGAGATAGTTTGCGAGAGTTGGAGGCGTATAAAAAGCACCAAGTGACTTTTGTCTTTTCAAACTATAGTCCTCAATTTTAGCCATTATTCTCTTTAGATAAAAGGTACGCTTTGTATTCTCTTACTAAAAGTTCTTTAATATCAACTTCTAAAATGTCTGTTATTTTGTTTGCTGGCTCCACGAGCAAATCTTTCTTATTCTGTTTCATTTTTATTTTTTCTTCTTGTTGCCCAAAACATTCTTCTCTTCGCTTGCCAATCTTCGTCCAACTTTTTTGATGTCCTCAGCAGCAGGCAAGTTTTCGGGGACGATACCACGCTGTACGAGCATATCACGAACTGCGGTATTGTTGGCAATATGTTCATTGCTAATCTGCGGTTCACCATGTAAATCCTTAGCTTGAACATTTACGCTTGTCATCTCTGCAGCAAAGTCTTTTGCTTTGATGCTGATAGTTGGCAAGAAATCGGCTAACGGACGTCTTTCGGGAACTCCCATACGCCTTTTCAACATAGATGTATTCAGACGGAACAAGGCTTGATCGCCTTTGGAACGAATGACAGCAAAACTCTTGTCGTTGATGCCACGCTCATACAGGATGCCAGATAGTTTGCGTTCTGTCTCCTGCAACTTTGTACGTGCTTTGATACGCTCAACTTCCCAAATACGTTTCTCTACAAGTTCCGCCTTGCGTGTCTGTACTGCAAAATAAGTCTGCGCAAAGGCAATTTGCGGTTTGCGAGGGTCGCCATTTTGTGCCACAAGATAGCAAGCATAGCGTGTAAGCATGATGTCATCTACCTGACGCTCAGCACCTGAGCCTATCACAACCATTTTATTGACGTCAATAAAATGGTCTTCAACTTGCTGACCTACATTGGCGCATGCATCTTTGGCTTTATCTATTACTTTTGTAAAATTCTGCCAAAGTTTATATCCCAATAATGTACACAAATCCCTTGCACTCCAACACTCCACGTCATTAAGAGTACAAGACACTTGCTCAAATTGCGAGAACAATAATTGTATTTCTTCTTTTTTCATAGGGTGCTCTTTTTATTCCACATTATCTCTAACGAGGTCTGCAATCTCTACATCTAAGAGTTTGGCCGTTTTAAGTAGACTCTCTAAGTCGGGCTGACTAGAGTTGGTACACCACTTTGATATTGTGGTTTTATCCTTACCCAACTGCTCTGCCAGCCATTTGTTGGTTCGTTGCTTGTCTGCAAGAACCACTTTTATGCGATTCAATTGTTTGTTTGCCATATCTGTTTCTGTTTACGATGCAAAGATAGGCAATTTCTCTCTATTTCTTACGTTTTAATCCTACTTTATTTATCAGAATAAAACTTTAATGAAATACTTTCATCTATATGAATCTACAAAAATCAAAGGATGAGATAAAGACAATAATAATATGGCGGAAGAACCAAAAGGCGAAGAATAGATTTATGATTTTCTTATATTTCCCTACTTTTACCTATCATCATAAGCATCCATATTTGTACCATACGAATATAACTCGTTGATATTCAGTGGTGATAATCTTTGAAGAAGTGAAGTAATTGCCGTACACCGCGCGTCAAAAGCGCTAAGTGCAACACACCCTATATCATCACAAGTATCAACCGCATAAGATGATAACAGAAACGGGACGCATAGCAGAAATGTTGTGCGCCCCGTTTTTTTGTGTAAAGAGCAAAACCATAGTTCCAAGAACAGACTATTCGTTTTACTATCTTAACAATCGACACAACCTCTCGCCCCAAAAGCGCGAGACTTAGGCGAGCGCATATTGGCCTTTTTCAAGTCCATAAGCTGAAACAGCCAGATAAAAGAGGATAAGTGCTTTGCTGTCTCATATGAATCTACTAATTTTGTCATGAATAGATCCAATGAAAGCATATCTCACATACGCGCTTAACCACGAAGGAGCATTAGTACACATCGACAGTGTGCCAAATGGGAATAACTGCGGTTGCTTCTGCCCGGCATGTAAAAAACCATTGCAGGCAAGAAATGCCGGCCAAATAAGGGAGCATCATTTTGCGCATCAGCCGGGAGTTGATTGTCCAACTGCTTTTGAAACGGCTCTACATCTATTGGCCAAACAATTAATTCAGAAGGCTTTTTATAGCCAAAAGACATTCAATATCGAATTTGAATATCATTCCCATTGCGAAAAAGAAAAGACTTGCAATTATGTAAGAAATGATAATTGTGAAACAACAGAACGTCGGAGATTCGATCTGAAAGAATACTACGATTCTTGCGAACAGGAGATACCATACGACAACATCAAACGACGTTCAGACCTAAAAATTTGGTCAAAGTCTCATCCGGAAAGAGAACCAATTTATATCGAAATATTCGTCACACACCAGAGTGAATCCGCAAAATTACATAGCGGCAATAAGATTATAGAGATAAAGATTGAAAACGAACAGGATATTGACGAGATTGTACGACATGGATTTACAGAATTACAGCGTATAACGACATACCATAGAGAAGATTTGGTAGCTGCCGAAACGGCTTTCTATAGTTTCAAAAAAGCGGATTATTGCAATAATCAGATATGCTCACAAATCGAATTTTCCCGCTACATTCTATATCCATCCGGGAAGTCTCAGTGCTATCAAGATGCATGCCTATGTAAAGAACTAAGCAGAACTCGACCAAGAGCTCTATGTGAATTATGTTTCCATACAATTAATTCTTTTAATGTTCGTGAGCTTGCGAAATGGATGGGTTATCAAAGGTATGGTCTAAAGAACTGCTTACTATGCAAAAATTATGTAGATAGCTATGATGGATTGGGAAAGTTATGCCGTTTATATAAGCATCTAAGCATCAATCGTTACGAACAACACGATACAGCAAGAGCAAAAACTTGTCCATCGTTTATTCTTAATAAGCAAGAAATGGATGAGTGCTTGAAAGAATTACATAGTAGTGACCGTCCTCCAATAACCGAATTGTAAGGCTTCTACCTTAAGCATAGGCGACCAACAATCTTCTCTTGTTAGTTAGACAGGAAAATCTGCAACAAGTATTTTTCAATGTGTATATGCTTCCAGTCCGTATATGCCACCAGCTTTAACCGGTCAGCAGAAATCCTCATGTTTGTATTATCTGAACAAAGCTTACTCGCGGAATACACATCTTTTGGTATAGTATTTGCAAGCAATAAAAGAAACAAACAGATTATTAACGTACAAAAACTTTATTATGGCACAACAAACAGATTTATCAGAACTTAGCATTCGTTCCTTATTGGAAGGCGCCTACGCCCAAACAGACACCCTTCCCGGTTTTTGGATAAAGTATGATGAGTTTCGCACAAAATTCAATGAACTAGTGGCAGAACGCTATGACACACCTCTTGATGTTGAAGCACTTCTCACAAAATACTTCCCAACCGTTTCTTATATGGATAGTTTTCAAATTGATGGAACAGACGAAGTGTTTAAGGCTTTCCGCATCGCGCCGAACAAACTAACCATCACTAAGGATCTAAAGAAGCAGATAGAAAAGGCCATACGAGAAATAGCCTCCAATGACGAGGGATGGAAGCCATTATCGGCCGTAGGTTCGAAGGTCAAGAAAGCGGATTTCCTAGCAATGGGGTTTATCGGAATTCGCCAAGGCATAGAACGGCTTTTTGGCGACAGGTACGAATTTCGTTTCGGCGATACCGCGAAGCACGAAGACCCTGTACAAATTCGGGACAGGAAGTCCCCCAATGAAATAAAACGCGAACAGGATATAGTTAGTCGGGCGACTAGGAGCACTGCCATACCAAAAGGCGTGGCCACAAAACCAAGGCAAGGCAGCTTTATCGGTAAAGAGATTGACGAATTTGCATTTTTCCCTACTAAAAAAGACTCTACAAACTTCGGATGGGATGCCGCAGTAAATGACCTCGCAATCAACATCGCCCTTGATGAACGCTGGTACTATGAAGAGAAAGACAAACAAGTCAAGCCAATACTCAAGAACTATCTCTCCTACACGTTTGCTCGCTTACAATACGAAGATGAGCAAGAGCGAAAAGCCGCCGCGACAGAAAGCCGTATGCCAAGACTCAAGATTCTCACCAACAAAAAGAATGCCGTATGGAACACCGGACTTGTAGACAACATATACGACCCAATATACGCATTCTTCCAAAAGAACGATGGCAGACATCCTACCATAACGCAACCTTGGGTTTTTGTCGCATTCGCCACAGCAAATAGCTATCAACAAAAAATCATAACAGACTTCCCATACAAGCCCGAGCGAGCCCAATACTTTAATGATCCACGAGAGCTATTTTATGACACAACAGCACACAAACCCACTCTTGATTGGCAGCACTTCATCAAAGAAAATGTATCTCGGCTTCCACAAGGATTCATCAAGCGTGGGGCACCTGCTATCGGCTTTCAATTTGCTGACGATCCAGCTACGCTACCAAAAGCCCAACGCGACGACTACTACGCACGACTATCCGAAGCAATATACAAAGACGATGATTGGCTTCAATTCCTTACCACAAAATTTCGCAATGCACTTGATGTGGCACTTAGCCGAGTAGCTTGGAATTACAAGACCGCAATTCCTGTCTATTACGCAAAAGACCATAAGATGCAGCTTCTCTTGCCTCTTGCTTTGGAGAAAAAAGACACTATAGATGTAGCACTTGTTTGTAATCACAAATACAACGAAGAAGAAGGCGTAAACAACTATGAAGGTCGCACAATTTTTACGCTACAGATGGCATACAACAACGCTCGTCTGATAACACGTCCTGATAGCGATTGGCTAATGGCTAATATGTGCGAACATTAAACTTTAATATCGCAATCTCAGCACAAATAAATAAAGGTATATATATTATAAAGTTACGACAACTTGAGCCGTATAGCAAAAGACTATAGAGATTTTGTTATATAGCTCAAATTGTACGTATCCTATCAAGCATTGAGGATATGGACACCGCCCCACATCCCCACATCCCGGTCAGCGGAAATATTGGTGACTTTTGCACTTTTTCAGGTATGGACATAGCGGGAAAACAGGCGTAACTTTGCAGCGATAAAACGAAGCGCCGACCGCGCCGACTCACATCTGAAGACAAAACACACATAAGAGTACAGACTATGTATATCGAAAAAATAAAGTCTCCGGCTGACTTGAAAAAGCTGGACATCGAAGCGCTCAAAATAGTTGCCGACGAGACACGTCAGGCAGTGTTGAACCGTGTAAGCAAGCACGGCGGACACGTAGGCCCGAACCTCGGATTCGTGGAAGCCACCGTGGCCCTCCACTACGTCTTTGACGCACCCAAAGACAAATTGGTGTTTGACGTCAGCCACCAAAGCTATCCGCACAAAATCCTGACAGGCCGCGCAGCAGGCTTCTTAGGTGACTTAGACGATATGAACGCCATCTCCGGCTACTCGTCACCGGCCGAAAGCCCGATATACGACAACTTTGAAGTGGGACACACCTCGACATCCATCAGCCTGGCCACGGGCCTTCAGAAGGCCCGCGACATCAAAGGCACGGACGAAAACATCATCGCCGTCATCGGCGACGGCTCGCTCTCGGGCGGCGAAGCATTCGAAGGCCTCGACGAAGCCTCCGAGCTGGGCACCGGAATCATTATCGTGGTCAATGACAACGAAATGTCCATAGCCGAGAACCACGGCGGCATCTACAAGAACCTCCACGCTCTACGCCAAAGCAACGGCCAATGCGAGCACAACTGGTTCAAGGCCTGGGGCTTCGAATATCACTACCTCGAAGAAGGCAACGACATCGCCCGACTCATCAAGGTCTTCGAAAGTGTCAAAGGCACCAAGCGCCCTACCGTGGTACACATCCACACCGAAAAAGGCCACGGATTTGCACCCGCTGTGGAAGATAAGGAAACCTGGCACTGGTCCATGCCGTTCAATATCGCCGATGGCAGCCTGCTGAATCCGTCCTCGGGCGAAAGCTACGAACAACTATACAGCGACTGGATGCTGCGCGAAATGAAAAAGGACAAGACCCTCATAGCCGTGACAGCCGGCACACCCGCAGCCGCCGGATTTACCCCGGCCAAGCGCCGCGAAGCCGGAGCACAGCATATCGATATGGGCATAGCCGAGGAACAAGCCGCAGCCATGATTTCAGGTATGGCAAAAGGCGGCCTGCACCCCGTATGGACAGTATACAGCACATTCATGCAGCGCACCTACGACCAAATCGCCCAAGACCTGTGCATCAACTCCAATCCCGCCGTAATCAACGTGGTCGGAGGCGGAACAGCCTCGATGAACGACATCACCCACATATGCCTCTTCGACATCCCGATGCTATGCAGTATCCCCAACCTCATATACTTGGCCCCGACAACCTGCGAGGAATATTTTGCCATGCTCCGCTGGGCT